>Ga0233431_1003348_pt1 | contig 19496 bp, 17 predicted proteins | sample SI_118_April2016_FD_179867 | JGI IMG/M metagenome (GOLD analysis project Ga0233431, IMG submission 179867) | Seawater microbial communities from Saanich Inlet, British Columbia, Canada - SI_118_April2016_200_MG | ecosystem: Environmental > Aquatic > Marine > Inlet | place: Canada: British... | reverse complement strand
GATTGTTTCCAAATACCCAATATACGAGGCTCCCACAGGATAGGAAAACAGTATCAAGGCTATGGACTTTTAATCAATTGGTCGGGCGTTCGAATCGCCCACGGCCCACCATTTTTCTGAAAGCCCCTTGAAATCCAAGGGTTTTTTTATGTGTGATCGATTTACGATTAGTCAATGGGGCGGTGGCATAGGCTGAAAATATCGTTTACGCCAAAGATGTGATTGATCGCAACGATCTGTGCATCGACTCATAATAGATCGGTCTTAGGTTCAAGTCCTACCGGCCCACCAATTTTTCTCTTTTTAATTAATCGATAGCGGTCATTAATAGTTGAATTTATTAGTAAATTTACGGACAAAAAAATAGTGAGCCTCATGAAAGTTATATTCTGATATTAATACCTAAGCAAACATAAGTATTTGCATTGCCATATAAAATTTGTATCTTGATTAGAACTAAATGCTGATATGTACAGATTTTATCCAACCAAAATAACTTAATGGTTTAAAAATAATTGGAACTTAGTGGAATTTAATATAGTCTTTTTACTATGATGATTAATCTAATAAGGCTATTTCTAATTTTAAGCATAACTTTTGCTCCTGTCGGGCAAAGCATTGCTATGGATATAGTTGATATGGGAACAATGACAGAGGCCTGCCTGGATTGCACACATAATATGGATGAAAATGATAACACCTGTGTTAATAGTGAGTGTTTTCAAGAGGCTTGCCTTGGCTCCTTTACAGTACCTGCTTTATCAATCATAGATACATCAATTGCACTGGATTTCGATAAACCTTCTTTCAGGTTTCGGGATCTATACAGTCAAAATTTCATTTCACAAATATCTCTACCTCTTTATCGCCCGCCAATTGCTTGAATAGTAAGTAAATTTTCTGCGTGCTTGCACGCTTTACAAACACAATTCAGGTATTTAAATGAAAAACCCAATTCGACTATTAGTTATTAGTAGTCTTCTAACTGCATCAAATATCTACGCAAGCAGTAATGAAGATAAAGTAAATATTCCATTCCGTTATGCTAAAGGACAAGTGCTTTTTGATAAAAACTGTAGCGCCTGCCATAGCTCCACATTAACAGGTTCCGACAAGGGGCCACCTTTATTGCATTCCTTTTACAAACCCTCACATCATGGTGACAGTGCTTTTTACCGAGCAGGATTAAAAGGTGTAAAAGCCCATCACTGGAACTTTGGTGATATGCCTCCTGTTGCTGGTATGACCGAAACAAAGATGAAAAGTATTGTTTCTTATGTGCGTTTCTATCAACAACAAAAAAAGCTCTACTAATTGGAGGTAAAAACCATGATAAATAAATTTATAATTCTATTTTCATTGACGTTGGTGACAAGCCTTACATTTGCTAGCAGTGATCATCGCTGGTACTCAAAAAGCCAGGTTAATGACGGCGAAGTCTTATTCAAACAAAATTGTGCAATGTGCCATGGCCAGAATGCCGAAGCGACTGCCAACTGGAAACAAACAGATGCTAATGGGAAATACCCACCACCTCCTTTAAATGGAACGGCTCATGCGTGGCATCACGATATAGAGCTATTAAGAAAAACAGTTCGTGAAGGTGGAGTAAAGTTAGGTGGCACTATGCCTGCTTTCAATGAAAAGCTGTCAAGTGGTCAGATTGATCGTGTGATTGCTTACTTCCAGTCAAAATGGCCTGAAGATACCTACAAGAAGTGGTCAGGACGATTTGAAAAAACAGCTTTACCCTCATTGGATGATATTAAAGACGCCAATGACAACTTGATAACAAAGCATCTTAGAAAAAGGCTGAATAATGCAAAAGTGGGAGAACCCAAAAAGACTGATATCGATGACGTCTGGCAAGTGAAGTTGCAAAACCGCTATGTTTACCTTTTAGAAGGTGGAAGGTACGCGATGATAGGTGATTTACTGAATTTGGAGGATGGACAGAATTTAACTGAAAATTATCGTAGGGCAGACACCGTTGATGCTCTTTCTCAATATGATGAAAATGACATGATCATCTATAAACCAGAAGGTCAGGAAAAAGCATCATTAACCGTGTTTACAGATACCTCCTGTCCATACTGCAAAAAACTGCATGAAGAAATACCTGAATTATTAAATGCTGGCATTGAAGTACGTTACTTACCTTATGCCCGAGGAGGCGCTAACGGACCAGGTTATCAAACACTCAAGTCAGTGTGGTGTGCTAAAGATAGAAACAAGGCTTTGACTGATGCAAAAAATGATCAGCTTGATAACCTACCTTCAGCTAATTGTTCACAGGCACCGATAATTGATCGAGCTTTTAAAACAGGAGGAGAAGTAAGTGTAACAGGAACCCCGGCACTGTTTAAAAGTAATGGTGAACAAATTGTTGGCTATGTGCCATTTCAGCAATTAATACCGAAGGTGCTTAGATAATGAATAGAGGAAATTTTATAAAAGCAACTGCATATGGATTGATTGGAGGGACTTACCTCAAGTCATTACCGGCTTATTCGACATTAACCAACCCGCAGTATCATCTGATTGCTTCGCTGGGAGATCATAAGCTTGCAACAAAGCAGAAATCTCCAACTAAGGTAGAGCATCAGGCCGGAGGCATGGTGACATGGTTTGAAGTCACATGATTACATCAAAGATCTACTATAAGGGGAGTATAACTATGCAAGATCAAAAAAACTCAATGCACCAGATCAAGTCACCTATACGAATACATGCATTGACTATTTGCCTGTTCATTGTGCCATTCCTGCTAAGCCCTGCAATCGCCCATAAAGGAGCGACTGGTGTGGTCAAGGAGCGAATGGATCTGATGGATGAAACAGGGAAAAATATGAAGGCTATTAAAGGCATGATGAAAGGGAAAATAGCTTTTGATTCACAAAAAATGACAGAACATGCAGAATCAATTCGTCAGGCTTCAACACACATTAAAATGGTCTTTCCAGAAGGAAGCCTGAAAGGTAAATCGGAGGCGTTACCTGCAATCTGGAAAAATTGGGAAAAGTTCTCAATGCTTACTGAACGGTTGACTGCTGAATCAACAAAATTAAAAGAAGTAGCAGGTAATTCAGATCGACGGAGCATTATGAAGCAATTTGCAAAAGTGGGGAAAACCTGTCGCAACTGTCATACTGATTTTCGCAAGAAAAAAGATAAAAAGAAGTAGATGTTGATATGTTGAATCCATTAATCATAAGAATAGTTTTCCTATTTATTTTTGTAAAAATAAATTTTGCATCTGCCAACACGGATGTTGAACCATTGAAACGAGGAGAATATCTTTTTAATCTTGGCGGCTGTGCTTCCTGCCATTCTGTAGAGAATGGTAACCCTCTTGCTGGTGGGCTAGCAATGGCTACGAATTTTGGTACTTTTTATACACCTAATATTTCTCCGGATAGATCAACTGGAATTGGTAGTTGGGATGATGAAGGGTTTATACAGGCAATGACAAAAGGGGAATCACCTGATGGTCAGCATTACTATCCTTCATTTCCCTATACCTCTTATTCTAAAATGACACGGCAAGACCTGATTGACTTGAAGCATTACATTGATACTCAACCTGCTTTCTCTCAAATTAATAAACCCCATAACCTGGAATTCCCTTTTAACATACGACCTCTATTAATTTTCTGGAAGCTATTTAATTTTAATCAATCAACCTATCAGGTAAATACTGGTAAAAGCGACCAGTGGAATAGAGGGGCGTATATCGTCAATGGTCCTGGACATTGTGTGGAGTGTCATACACCCAGAAATTTGATTGGGGGCTTAGATACTGGACAACTGTTAGCTGGAAATCCTGATGGACCCGAAGGAGAATCTGTTCCTGGATTAACCAAAGATAAAGGTAATCGTATTAGTCAATGGACGAGTGAAGATATTCAATTTTCATTGCAGTTAGGAATGATACCTGATGGTGATTTTCTGGGAGGATCAATGGGGCATGTCATTGAAAACACGACCAGCAGACTCTCTGAAAATGACCTGAGGGCTATTACAGTCTATTTAAATGATATAAAGGGGTAAATATAACTTACCGATTAAAGTGGGTGCCATTATCTAGAAGTTAAATGTCCGCTTTAAGACGGGTAATAGATTATTAGTTTTAAACCAAGAACAGGTTCTTAATATCTGCCAAATACCTGGGCTACTATATCTGAAGCAACATCCGCAAACGCCACTTCATAGCCAAACAAGCTTTGACCATGAATGACAGCTTTTCTATAAATCACAGGCCAATTATTACGAAATAATAACCGCGATCAAATCGGTACCTTATATGATATCAATCATAAGAGGTACTCAACAATGCACCGCATATCCCACCATAACCACATCACTCATGAGTCCATATGGATTACGATCTTCTATGGGTGATGTTGGAGCCTGTTGGGACAATGCGGTTGTTGAACGATTCTTTGGCAGTTTAAAACACGACTGGGTTTTAAAAGTTCATCAACCAACACGAGAATATATGAAGAAGATGTTGCAGTGTATATAAAATATTACAACCTGGATCGGTTACATACTTCGAATAAGGATATGTCGCCGGTCAACTATGAAAAATCTCTAGTTAAAGTATCCGGTTTGGGTTTACCAGAACACTACAGGCTGGGTGCAGCAAAGAGGATGACAAATTTCATTAATCCATCGACCATGCTGTCGGCTAAATAACCTCGACGAAAAAAGAAGTCTCCAGCAGCAATTACCAGGAAGACAGGAGCAATGATGTCCAGGATGTGGAGAAACATACAGAGTAAAAATTAGCTAAAGGCTTAAATTAACAGAATACCTTTCTGTATGTACGATACTGTTTTTTATTGTAGGTAAGGGGATATACTTAGGGAAGTCCTGTTCAATTGATTTTTTATACGGGTTAGATATGCCCCGGATTCGTCCTGGAGATAGAGCCTGTGTGATGTTTCGAAGAAATGAAATGCCGGAGCGAAAGAGAGAAGCCTTAAAGCAGGATTAACTAGCTGTATATGATATGCATAAAATCAATGATTAAAAACAAACTAATAGTGTTTCAAATGAGCGCATTCTAATGACAAGTGAAAAGGATCTTAAAGCAGCTATTGCTGCACTTGAAGCGCAACGTGCTGAATTGGGGAGCAGCATTGTTGATATCGCCATCGAACCTCTTAAGGTTCGTCTCGATGCACTAAAAAATCAAGTTTTGACACAGGAGCCAGAAAAACGTTTGAAGCAGGTTACCGTTTTGATTGCAGACATTGTCGGCTCAACGGTGATGGCAAGACAGCTTGATCCTGAAGATACACAGAAAATCATGGATGGCTCTCTATCTAAGCTCACAAATATTATTGGTAACTACCACGGCCGAGTTTTGCAATACGCAGGAGACAGCCTGTTGGCTGCTTTTGGAGCCGACGAATCATACGAAGAAGACCCTGAAAATGCGGTAAGGGCTGGCCTTGCATTGATTGAGCTGGCAACAGATATGTCTAAAAATATCGAAACCAACTATGGCCTCAAAGGGTTTAGTATTCGGGTAGGAATTAACACCGGACGTGTTCTGTTAGGCGGTGGTGTTGATGCCGAGAATAGTATTCGAGGAATAACGGTTCATATTGCTGCACGAATGGAACAAAATGCTCCTGTTAGAGGTATTCGCATCAGTCATAATACTTATCGGCACATTCGAGGTATTTTTGATGTGGTGGAGCAGTCACCTATTGAAGTAAAAGGCCTCGATAAACCGATAAGCACTTATCTGGTTCAGGGTATCAAACCACGAGCTTTTCACAGTCGATCACGCGGTATCGACGGTATTGAGACGCGTATGATTGGGCGCGAAGATGAATTACTGCAGTTGCAACAGAGTTTTCTTTCGCTATGCAATAAAAACACAATTCATCACCCTGCTGCGGTTGCAATTACTATCGTGGCAGAGGCCGGAATTGGAAAGAGTCGCTTGTTGTACGAGTTCGAAAACTGGACAGATTCTCGAGCCGATTCGTACTACCTGTTTAAAGGTCGCGCTCAACCTCATACACGTCAGCAGGCTTACGGATTGTTATACGATATTTTAGCCTGGCGTTTACAAATAACCGAGAGTGATAGCGCGGAGGTGGCACGCGAAAAATTTTCTGAAAAGATCGCCATGTATTTTGACAGCGACGAGGCTGATCAAATTGATATATTGGGACACCTGGTAGGTCTCGATTTTTCGACCAGCCCGCATTTACGGGGTGTGCTTGATAATTCTCAGCAAATCCGAAATCGTGGCTTTTACGCAGCTGCTCAAATAATACGACGTTTGTCACAGCAAGGTGATATTCCTGTTGTTTTGATTCTTGATGACTTACAGTGGGCTGATGATGACTCGCTAGATTTCCTTGATTACCTGCTCGACATAAATCGAGATGTGCCAATGCTAATTTTAGCAATGTCCAGGCCTGAACTGTATGAACGTCGGCCACAGTGGCCTGCCAGTGATACTCATCCCAAACGAATTAACCTGCAATCATTGAATTCCAAACAAAGTCACGAGCTAGCCAGTGAGTTACTGCACAGGCTGGGTAAGATCCCTGTCGCCATGCAGGAACTGGTCACCCGAAAAACAGATGGTAATCCATTTTATATGGAAGAACTCATTAAAATGTTGATCGATGATGGCGCAATAATCAGTGATGTTAAAGAATGGAAACTGGTACCAGAAAAAATACTCGATACACATGTACCGGATACCCTGACGGGTGTTTTGCAGGCACGGCTGGATAATTTATCGGCAGCTGAAAGAGTTACACTGCAACGAGCATCGGTCATTGGGTTTGTATTCTGGGATCACATTCTCGCAGCCCTTGATGAGAACTGTATGTCCAGCCTGACAAAACTGGTGCAACGAGAATTAATTGTGCCACAGACAGACAGTGTTTTCGAAAGTGCTAAAGAATATCGCTTTCATCATCATATTCTTTATCAGGTTACTTATGATAGCTTGTTAAAAGATGATCGAAAAAACTTTCATCTAGGCACGGCATCCTGGTTTGAAAAACTGATCAAAGCTCGTAGTGGAGACCACTCTGGGATTATTGCTAATCACTTCGAACAGGCTGGAGAAATTTCCAGAGCTACTCATTATTATACTCTGGCTGCTGCAGATGCAGCCTCCAGACATGGTCGTGACGCAACCCTGTTTTACGTTCAACAGGCGATATCTCTTATCGAAAATGATGATCACGACCTACGCTGGCAACTGTTATGTTCACGTGAAAAAATTCATGCTACTCATGAAGATCGTTTAGAGCATGAAGCAGATCTGGAAGCTTTACAGCTTACAGCAGATGCTCTGGATGCCGATAACTTCAGAGCCGAGGCGTTATTACGTAAAGCCCGGGCATTGAGTAATGCTGGGGAATATCCTTCTGCTGAGGAAGTTTCACGTTTATCCTTAAAATTTGCACGTGATTGTGGAGACCTGGTCGTTGCTGCACATGCTACTGGTACATTGTCTTTTTCACTCAGACGTATGGGAGATTTCTCTGCGGCACGGATGATCGCACAAGAGGGACTCGGCATCGCTCGTGAATCCGGGGATCGAAATGCTGAAGGTGAATTACTCACAAATTTGGCTGGCCTTGCCGCCGAAAGTGGAAACCTGGTTGAGTGTTTTCGACTTGATGAGCAATATCTTTCTATCACCAGAGAAACAGGTGATAGAGCGGGTGAGACTAGAGCTCTCAACACGTTGGGAGATAACTCTTTACGGGTAGGAGACTATACCGTGGCAAAGTCTTATTTTGAAGAGGCACTTTCGCTATCACGCATCATAGCTCATCGCAGTAGTGAAAGTATCGTGTTACTCAACCTTGCAGCTATCGCCAATTTACAGAATGACTACACAATGGCAATCGAGTTTTCTAACAGTTCTATCGCTATTTCTAGCCAAAGCAGTATGCGTGACCTGGAAGCTGCCGCACTATTACAATTGGGGCTGGCCAAAATAGAGCTTGATGAAATGGAAAAGGCACGTACCGCACTGGAGCGATCTCGAAATCTATTTGAAGAAAATTTTGGTATACATCTTACTATGGAACCAATTGCTGGTCTTGCATACCTGGCTTTCAGAGAAGGTAATATCAAAGCGGCAATAGAACATGTCGAAAAGGTGCTTCAATACCTGGAAAATGGTGGTAGTCTGGATGGTACAGAGGAACCGTTGAGAATTCGATGGACTATATACGAAGTTCTGCAACAAAGTGGTGATAGTCGTGCCCATGCATTACTGGCTGAAACACATCGGCAATTGAATGAACGTGCTGACAAAATATCTGATGTTAATAGCCGTCATATATTTCTTGAAAATGTACCACATAACAGGGCTATTGATACTGCATGGAAAAACAATCTATAAGCTCAATTACGACACCATAAAAGGTATGTTTACAAAATTCGGATAACAATCTAGATAAATTTATTTTAGTATAAACTCTTGTAATTTTAAGCACTTAGCATTAAATAAGTGCCATTCGTATCTGGTCCTAATGATACTTGAGCCATTTCTACCTGTTTAAGTCAGCTATTATCCAGTTTTTTCCATGCGTTATTGTGTAACTGGTCATGTGTCGCCATCCTTCAGCGTAATTTTGATTGAGTCTGACGCCAGGCTACCGATCCCGGTACAATTAAGGCTGAACATGCTTTCCTTACTCAGGCCGCTGATAGTTAGGGTTCCAGAAACACTCTTGGTACCGGACCAGTCACCGATTACGATGCAGCTGTAGGTATGTGAACTTGACCAGCGTAGAGTGGTTGACCATTGATTACTACCTCGGGTGGGCTGGCTGACAGCGTTACCATGGGTGGTGGTGCAGGATCAACTCTGACCTCGGCAGCAGCAACACCTTCACCACCGCCTCCTCTGGCAATAGTGCAGGTAAGAATAAAGTGGCTACCCCTATTGAGTTGTTTGACGGTTTGCATACCGCTGCGACCTTTACTGCCAAACCAGTTTCCTGAGGCCCGACAAATATCTGCATTCAGACTGTTCCCGCAGAGCGTTGTTGATCCGTTATAGGATATCTTTGCGGGGATAGCCGTAGAGGTGCGCATAATGTAACGTATGTTCTCTGCTAGAACAGATTTGATGAAATTAGTTGATATAGGCTTACTAGAGAAAATAAAAACTGGTAAAGCACTTACTTTTACAGCTTCTTCCGATCTAAAAATAAGGATTGATAGTTTGAGGTAAAGCTTAAGTTTAAATTTAAGTTTAAAGTGATCTAGCTGATGTGTTAGAGGTGATCAATTTACAACTGTCCGGCTTAGTAAAGAGTGATGTTTTTCATGAGTGAAAATGTTCACAAAAAAGACTGATAAGTTATTGATGAAGGTATTAATATATAGATTGTGATTTACAAAATATGGTACGATAAGTCGCTGATTTGAAAGAAATGTATTGTAGATTTTTAATCAATTGGTCGGGCGTTCGAAACGCCCACAGTCTACCATTTTAATATAAAAAGGCTTACGACATTCGTAAGCCTTTTTGTTTGTGCTTTACAAATTTTCAAATTTTCCTGAAAAGGCTGAATTTATACTGGGTGAAACGTTCATGTTAAAAATAGTTGTAGCAGTTGTCATTGTTCTATTGGTCGGACTATTTTTCTGGAACTCTTCCAATAATAAAAAAGCTGCGGCAGGAAACCTGCTAAAAGGTGCCGATTTTCTTTCTGCAAACAGTCAGCAGCAAGGGGTCGAAACTACATCATCGGGCTTGCAGTACCTGGTGCTTGAAAATGGCAGTGGAACACAGCATCCATCGGCATCGGACACCGTGAAGGTGCATTATCATGGAACATTGATTGACGGAACGGTGTTTGATAGTTCTGTAGACCGAGGTGAACCTATTTCATTCGGTTTGAATCAAGTGATCAAGGGATGGACAGAAGGACTTCAATTAATGGTAGTTGGAGAGAAGACCCGCCTGTTTATTCCCGCTGAGCTTGGCTATGGTAATAGTAGTGCAGGCAAAATAGAACCGGGTTCTACACTAATATTTGATGTGGAATTACTGGGAATCAATGAATAGCTTTATTGCTCACAGGCCGCTAGTAAGTAACTATTAACTTACGTAGATAGCTTTAGCTGCTACTCACGGCACACTCTACAGATATCTGGCAAAGATAAGTTTCTTTAGAGACAATATTCTGCCCTTCATGTTTTTGTGTACTCAAAACTCTTTTTTATTACAGCCTACAAAAAAAAATCCTTCGTCTATACTCCTTTTTAGTAATCAGTTTTACAAAACAACTGGTATTTGTTTGCACCATAAGGAGTTCATATGACAAAAAATAAATTTCGACTCATTACCAGAAGTGATTTTGATGGCCTGGTATGTGCAGTCCTTCTAAAACACCTTGATTTGATTGATGACATCAAATTTGTCCACCCCAAAGATATGCAGGATCGTAGTATCGATGTAACCGAAAATGATATTACAACCAATTTACCGTATGTTCCTGGAGTGCATCTGTCTTTCGATCATCATTTGTCTGAAACTATCCGTAATGAAGGAGATAGAGATAATCACATCATTGATCCGGATGCTCCTTCTGCGGCACGAGTCGTGTGGAAACATTATGGCGCACATGATATTTTTCCAGAGAGTTGGGATGAAATGATGGAAGCTGTAGATCGTGGCGATTCTGCGCAATTTAGCAAGGAACAGGTGTTGAACTCGGAGGGATGGGATCTGTTGAATTTCCTGATGGATGCCCGTACCGGTTTAGGACGTTTTCGTGAATTTCGTATTTCCAATTATAACCTGATGATGGATCTGATCGATTATTGCAAGGAACATGATATTGATGAAATCATGAAGCTGCCTGATGTGGTAGAGCGTGTCGAGTTATATAACGAACAGGAAGATAAGTTTAAAGAGCAGCTTAAACGTTGTTCCACGGTGCATTCTAACTTGATAGTTCTCGATTTACGTGATGAAGATATTATACATGCTGGAAATCGATTTATGATTTATGCACTGTTTCCTGACTGCAATATATCCATCCATGTGCTGTGGGGAAGAGAGAAACTAAACACGGTTTTTGCGACCGGTAAATCAATATTTGACCGTGGCTCCAAAACCAGCGTGGGTGAGTTGATGCTGAAATATAATGGAGGTGGCCATTCTGCTGCTGGAACCTGTCAGGTGGAAAATGAGAATGCTGAACAGGTTTTGGGTGAATTGATTGAAGCCATTACGACTGATGGTTGATTAGTAACAGGTATAATAGCCGGGTATTCGTTCGAGTTCCCGGCTTAATTTCAACAAAACATTGCCCTTTTTGCGGCTGAAATCCATAATACCCCTCTTTTATTTACCGAGTATTGAACCCGAATAGTAATTTCAGGTTAATCTTAATTTTGCAATATTGTTTATCTAAATGATGTTGGTGTTTAAAAAGTAAATGGTGTTATACCTCTTACTGAAAAATAATACTCTTAAATTTCTACTAATTTAATGAAAGTTCAAGTAAGTGAAGTCATAGTAAAGTTCTTGCAGGGTCTCGGTGTCGATACGATATTTGGTATGCCCGGTGCGCATATTTTGCCGGTGTATGATGGGCTATATGATTCGACTATTAAAACCGTTCTGGTGAAACATGAGCAGGGTGCTGCCTTCATGGCTGGTGGTTATTCCCGCTTAACAGGAAAAATAGGTGCCTGCATCACCACCGCAGGGCCTGGCGCAACCAATCTGATTACCGGTATTGCCAATGCCTACTCGGACAGACAGCCGGTCATTGCTATAACAGGCGAGGCACCTACGCATATCTTTGGTCGAGGAGGTCTGCAGGAAAGCTCTGGTGAAGGTGGTAGTGTCGATCAAACGGCTTTGTTTTCAGGTGTGACGCGTTATCACAAACTGATTGAACGGACGGATTATCTGGCTAATGTGCTAAACCAGGCCGCAAAACAATTGCTGGCAGAAATCCCCGGACCTGTCGTATTAAGTATTCCTTTTAATGTTCAGAAAGAAATGGTGGATGATTCTATTCTGCAACAGATAGGTGACCTAAGTCGCTCTCCCAAAGTGCCAATTTCCCAGCTGCTTGTCAATCAAAGTGTTGAGCTGATACAAAAAGCTAAACGACCGGTAATTGTGGCAGGTTTTGGCTGTGTTCAAGCAGATAGTCAGAAAGTGCTTTCTCGTCTCAGTGAATGCCTGAATATCCCGGTAGCAAGCAGCCTGAAAGGTAAAGGTGCCATTGATGAAAGTTCTGCACTTTCATTGGGTAGTCTGGGCGTGACTTCCAGTGGATATGCTTTGCAATACATTATGAATGAAGCTGATCTGGTTATTCTTCTAGGCGCTGGTTTTAATGAAAGAACCAGTTATGTGTGGAATGAGAACCTGTTAAAAAATAAAACGGTCATTCAGGTCGATCAAAATCCTCAACAACTGGAAAAAGTATTCAAGGCTACTCTGGCCATTCACTCAGATATCGATGTCTTTTTACAGTCGCTCTACGATACATGCCAGAGTAATGTTCTGGAAAAGAAACTGGTCACTGATATTCAGTTATTCAAGGAAAATATAGAATTGACAGCAATTGCTGAGGGAAAAACTATATTTAATGAACAGTTTGACCTGGTAAAACATTTTTATTCTTTACTCGAACAAAAGTTCTCAGATGGTATTGTTATATTTGATGACAATATTATTTTTGCACAAAATTTTTACCGTGTTTCTTTGAAGGATCGCTTTTTTCCAAATACGGGAGTGTCCTCTTTAGGCCATGCTATACCCGCTGCTGTTGGTGCCGGATTTAAAGCAGATAAACCATTATTTGCGCTTATTGGTGATGGTGGATTTCAAATGTGTGCGATGGAAATCATGACCGCTGTTAATTATGGCATCTCGTTAAATATTGTTTTATATAATAATCAAACTATGGGGCTAATTCGAAAGAATCAACATCAGCAATATGATCAACGTTTTCTGGATTGCGATTTTATTAACCCTGATTATGCCGCTCTTGCAAAGTCGTTTGGCATTCAATATATAAAAATCGAAACTGAACGGGAATGTTCAATAGCTTTTGATCAGGTGAATTTTAGTCAGGGCATAAACCTGATAGAAATTATAATTGATAAAGATGCATACCCGAATTACAGCTCTCACCGTTAAATATGCCTAAAAAAAATATTCCTGCTTTACAGAGTTTTCTAAAAGAATTTAAAGCAGTAATTCCTCAACTGAATGAGCTGACATCGTTATTAAATACGTTATTAGAGAAACCTGCTGAAAATCATCAGGCTATTATCGATATCTATCATAAAGTATATCCATTACTGGAAACTGAAATATGGAGTGGTACTGAATTTGATGTAAAACTGGAAACTTATCAGGTTCTTTTTCGAGAACAGGAGTCACTGATTGCAGAGATAGATGTAGATAATCGTCATGACTTTATTTTAAGCATTCCCATTGCTGACAGGCCCGAACACTTACGCAGTTGTCTTGAAAGTATTTATCAGCTTTGTCTGTTGTATGGTTATGGTGGAAAGTCTGGTGGGTTGTTTAATAAAGTTAAAGTTATTGTCGCCGAGGACAGTAAAGAACAATCAAATATAGAACAGCATATTTCTCTGGCTAATGAATATTCAACCGGGGGGTTACAGGTTTTCCATTTTGGTCAGCAGGAACAATATGAAATGCTTCAGTCTATACCGGCTGAGCAACGACAGTTCCTAGGTTCAATATTAACCAATCAACCCAGGGAAAGATTCTATTTAAAAGGGCAGGCTGCAAATCGTAATCTTAGCTACCTGAAATTTTTGCAACTTACTGAGGATAAAGAAAATACTCTTTATTACCTGGTTGATAGTGACCAGTCCTTTATGGTCAACCGGCAGGCTGAGTCTGGTGAACAGACTGTAGCTGCTATCAATTATTTTTATTATATTAACCGTATATTTTCTGAAACTGATACGACTATGCTGACTGGGAAACTGGTTGGTGATCCGCCGGTATCGCCCTCGGTGATGGCTGCCAATTTTTTGCAGGATGTAACAGCATATTTACAGCAGTTAGCTAAGCTTAAACCTTCTGGCTCCTGTCAGTTTCATCAGGCAGCAGCGGTGACTGATGATGCTGCTTATCATGATATGGCCAAGTTATTTGGTTTTGAAAATAAAGCAGATTACTTTGAGTATCCATGTCCACTAAAAGGTGAACATGATAATTTAACTTGTCTGGATGGGTTTTCAGAAAGGGTAAATGCCTTCTTTTTTGGTGAGCATCTGACTCGAAAAACCCAGTTTGTTTATAATGCCGAATTTACTGACCTCTCACCAGCCAGAACAATATACCCAGGTAACTACATCGTTAATTATGATGGTTTGAAATATATCATTCCGTTTGGAGACTTGCGCCTGAGAATGTCAGGGCCAACAGCTGGACGTTTAATTCAGGCTGAAATAAAACAGCGTTTTGCCTCGGTGAATATGCCGATGTTACACACACGAACGCTACAGGATGATTTTGCCAATGACTTCCGACCCGGCGTTGAAAAACAGGCAGAAACGATTAATTTGACTGATGAATTTGAAAGACAGTTCTTTGGTGACCTGATGTTGTTTACTGTTGTTGAGTTATCAAAGCAGGGTGAATTAGATAAGCAGCTGGAAGTTGAATCAATACAGCAAGCTATTAATAAAGTAGAGATTGAATTACTGGGTTTGTATCAAACTAAACATGAAACTATAAAGCACAGAAATAGTGAATTAAAAAAGTTACTTGAAAACAGTACAACCTGGTTGTCTTCCTTAGAATCAGCAAAGCCGTCGATACGAAAAATTCAGAAATTCATCAGTAATATAGAATTAAATTTTGGTGAACAGTCAGTGGGTTATTTGCAGATAGTATCAGAATCTCATCGTGAGCAACGTAAGTTGCAAATTATCCGGGCATTACTGAACTATCGAAAAGAAAGAGATGCCTGGGATTTATTGTTCCCTTAATTATTTTCTGGCTATTAAAAAATATTTCACCACGAAGAGCATGAAGAAAATTTATCAGGTTAATACCTTTACATCAATTGCATTATTCAATATTTTATTTCTACACTCTCTGTAAGCCTGTTCAGCGCTTTCGAGAAGGTCATCGGAAATCTCAATATTGGAATAACTATTAGTTGAAGAAACTATTTTCCCACTTTGAATGCTTTTAGATGAATCTCCTGCTCCTGATTTCCCTGTTTTAGAAAACAGTTGGTATTGTTCATTTAATGGCGGCTCCAGTTGAAGCCATTGTGTCAGGTTTGCAAGCATGTCTTTTGAATTTGATCGGATTAATTCAGCATCAAAATAAAAGTAAGACTGAGGATTCTGTTGACCGAATTCAGACAGTTTTTGCAATCGTTGAATATAATATTTTGTTGCTTCTTGTGGGTCGGAATAGAGTCGCAGCTGTTCCTTTTTCTGGAATAAATGAACAATGCTTTTGATTGTTTTTTCTGGCGATCTGAGTGTTATTAATATTTTCGGCTGTTGCAGGTTTAACTGTTGTAGGTTGAGTTGATAATTATTGTGCAGTAATTTGTCAAATAATAAATGGCTGCCTTCCTTGAATGACTCTTGCTGACTGTAAACTGTTTCCTGCTTTATCAGGTCACTATTTTTTTGATAATTGATATGCATTTCATAATAGCCATTGATCTCTGGGTGAGAACCGAGAATGTGACCGATCAAACTACTATAAGCACGCATATGGCTTAACAGAAATATTCTGGCTGGAAGTTTATCCATGGGTGCTTGAAAAATGATTACATGGGGGTAAATTCTGGAATATGCCCCACTTTGATGACCAGGTTGAAATGCTTTTTGTGTTCGAATAATCCGCCCACATCAATGCCATCCTGGTGTTCAATGATTTGAATAATGCTGTTATAGGAAAAATGATGGGTATAACCTTTGTTCTCATCAATTACAGAAAAATAGTTATTACTGACTGAAGTTAATGTGACTGAATCTATTCTAAGAGGACGCTCGATATTGATGCCAATTTCCCGGTTGAAGAACTTCTCTAAAATATTTTTCATTGTTTCACCTCTATGGGGTTACGTATCTTTTTTATAGTTTATCTGCTTTCGGTAGGGCTTTCAAAGAGTTGGGTTTATCTACTCGGAAAGTTTAAAAGCTGTTATTTTAAGAATATTCACCACGAAGTCACGAAGTCACGAAGTGCACGAAGGAGGGTCATTATGTAATGAAACAGTATGTTTGAAATTTTAAAAATTATCTTTCTACTTTTTTTCTTAGTGATCTTAGTGACTTCGTGGTGAATATTTGTTTTGTGTAATAGGCATAAAGTTTGAATAGATGGGTGTAGGTGACAGTTCTTTATTTTCCAGGTAGTGAATAACTGTTTTTAAAACGGCTACGGTTTTATCGTTAATCTGAGGGTCTTCACCAAAGTAATGATCACTGTTAACTGATATCAGTGTAGAGCTGTCTGGCGCGATAACATCAGTGAGTAATGTCAGGCCATCATTAGGCCCCTCACTTTTGATTAGAGGATACTTGCTGGTGGATAAATGACTTAAGTTTCCGCTTAATGAAAGTGCCAGGTAGTTAAAGACTACAAGATCCGGATCCAGCTGCAATCGTTTAAAGCGCTCACGACTTTTTTTTACTGACATGCTGAGCACATCCTCATGTTCCCAGCCCTTGTACCATAGCACCATGTTCATCAGGGCTTTTTGAGGCCATTGCTCAAAGTAGTCCACTAATGGACTGCCTTGCAAAATTCCACCTAAATTTATCCAGGCAACCACCGATGAGAGTAAATCTTTAGGTAGCATTTCCCCTAATGTAAGATGAATTGCAGGACCGGCAGCACTGGCTCCAACAATGATGATTTTTTTATTTAATTTACTGTATTTTAAGATGGCGGCAGAAATGGCTTTAGCACTCGCTTCCACCGAACCATTTGAAGGTGTAAGCACCAGATGATTTTCAACCCCAAGTTCAGATATCAGTTGACGAGGCAACGCGAGGTCTGAACCGGTTAGGTAACCATTATCAATGTAATTCCAGCCCGGAACAAATAGAACCCTGTAGGAAGAAAAATGAGCCATGGTAGAGTAAAGATGTGACCTGTCTGTGGTGAGATACTTAAAAAACACATTCTGAGCCAGTATGTTTTTTTCTTGCTGCATGAGTCTGTCGGAGAAAAATAGAGAAGCAAAGTCGACAGAAAATTCGCTTGAGATTTTCTTTAATTCTTCACGTGTGGGTAGTGAGTTGCCCTGAGTTTTATAAATTTCATCTATTTGCTGGTCATATTCAGGCTTTAATCTTTTATTTTGCAGGTAGGTATCCAGATAATATCGAGCAAAATCTGAATCAACAGTTGTGTTGATTGCTTCACCCAGTAGTTGACTTTGAACGGGGTATTTAGGTAAAGAGCTACAACCGCTACTGCCTAAAAAAAGCAGTAGCAGAATAAAGCTGCTTAAAACTCTGAAGATCAAGTTTTACTTTATTTAATACGCATACCGGGCGTGGCACCCTCATCTGGATTCAACACATAAATGTCTTCACCCCCCGGACCTGCTGCCAGTACCATACCTTCAGATACGCCAAAACGCATTTTACGGGGTGCCAGGTTTGCAATCATAACGGTTAGCTTACCTTCCAGTTCTTCAGGTTTGTAGGCTGCTTTTATACCGGCAAATACATTGCGTTGTTCATTGCCAATGTCGAGAGTTAACTGTAATAGTTTGTCAGCCTTTTCTACCGCTTCGGCTTTTACTATTTTCGCAACACGGATATCCAGTTTGGAAAAATCTTCAAAACTGATTTCATCGGCTATAGGTTCAATATTTGAATCAACAACTACCTGTTTGGCAGGTTCTTCCTGTTCTTCTTTACTGGCTTCAATGATAGCGTCAATTTTGTCTTTTTCGATTCGCGTCATCAACGGTTTAAACTTGTTAATGCTATGTCCTGTCAGGTTGTTGCCAAGGTCAGACCATTGCAAATCATCAACATTAAGGAAAGCTTCTGCCTGTTTAGCAAGGTTCGGTAATACGGGTTTTAACATAATGATTAACTGGCGAAAGCAGTTGATGCCAATACTGCAGGTATCCTGAACATTCTGTTGCTGATTTTCATCCTTAATGCGAACCCAGGGTTCCTGTTCATCAATATACTGATTGGCCAGATCAGCCAGTGCCATAATTTCACGCATGGCTTTTCCAAACTCTCGACCTTCATAATCATTTGCTATTGACTCAGAAGCCGTCAGGAACTTTTGGTTAAGGCTATCATCACTGATGGAATCACTCAGTTTGGCATCGAATTTTTTAAAGATAAATCCTGCACAGCGACTGGCGATATTGACAACTTTACCCACCAGATCGGAATTTACTCTGGCCATGAAATCTTCCAGATTCAAATCGATATCATCAATACCTGAACCCAGCTTGGCAGCATAGTAATAGCGTAGATATTCCGAGTTTAAATGATCGAGGTAAGTCCTGGCTTTAATGTTGGTTCCGCGGGATTTTGACATTTTCTGTCCATCCACTGTCAGGAATCCATGGCAATACACGGCTGTAGGTTTACGGAAACCAGCGCCGTGTAACATGGCGGGGAAGAATAGAGTGTGGAACCGGGCGATGTCTTTTCCAATGAAGTGATACAGCTCTGTCTTACTGTCTGCATTCCAGTATTCATCGAAATCATGCCCGGTTTTATCGCACCAGTTTTTAAAACTAGCGAGGTAACCAATGGGTGCATCCATCCACACATAAAAATATTTACCCGGTGCATCAGGAATTTCGAAACCCCAGTACGGAGCATTACGAGAAATATCCCAGTCACGCAGGCCGTCTTCTAGCCATTCGTCCATCTTATTCGCAATTTCTTTCTGGATATGACCGGCACGTGTCCATTCCTTTAACATATCGGAATAATCACCGAGCTTGAAAAAATATTGCTCGGAATCTTTTTCAATAGGCGTTTCACCTGTCACTACTGATTTAGGGTTTTTCAGTTCAGTTGGGTCATAGGTGGCACCACAAACTTCACAGTTATCACCGTATTGATCAGCAGCTCCACAGTTTGGGCATTCACCCTTGATAAAACGATCAGGCAGAAACATTTCTGCTTTGGGGTCATAAGATTGTGAAATAGTACGAGTCGCAATATGACCTGCGGCTTTTACCTGGTTATAAATATAAGTCGCAAAATATTTATTTTCTTCAGAATGAGTACTGTGAAAGTTATCAAAGCCAATCTGGAAATCAGCAAAATCAGCTTCATGTTCAAGCTTCATTTTGTCGATTAATTCCTGAGGTGTAATGCCTAGTTTTTGTGCGCTAAGCATGATAGGAGTTCCATGAGCATCATCTGCACAAACATAAATACATTCATTTCCTTGTAATTTTTGGTAGCGTACCCATATGTCAGTCTGTGTATATTCCACCATATGGCCT
>Ga0233431_1003345_pt1 | contig 19561 bp, 19 predicted proteins | sample SI_118_April2016_FD_179867 | JGI IMG/M metagenome (GOLD analysis project Ga0233431, IMG submission 179867) | Seawater microbial communities from Saanich Inlet, British Columbia, Canada - SI_118_April2016_200_MG | ecosystem: Environmental > Aquatic > Marine > Inlet | place: Canada: British... | reverse complement strand
TTGTAATAAACAACAGCACTTACTAATAGAATAAGTATAATTAGCCAAATAATGTTTTTTTTCATAGAAAATTTTAAAATCTCTGGGATTAGTTATGTATGTATAAACTACCAAAATATTATCCTTTTAGCAAGTTTGAAATAAATGTTCATTAAGGGGTTACCGATATGTTGTAAAACGGGATTATTTATTTCTTGAAATATAACCTTTCCTTTGAAGGTTGCAATAATTTCCTGATCTCGTACCTTTCTTGTAATTTGAACTTGTTTTCTTGTTGATAATATTTTTTTCCAGGTACTAATTCTAAAAAAATAAATTAGAACTTTTAACTTTTGTATCCACCAGCCACTGATAATTGAGTAAAACCACATTGCTATTTCAAGTATGGCGATCATTGGAAATAGAACTACTAGGGTTTTCCATTTATAGAAATGCAACATTGCCAAATATCTATTCCGTTCCATGTAATAAACCATTTTCATGCTACGGTTGAATTGATATTTGTGATAGATTATTGAATTGGTTACCAAATAACTTTTTATTCCAAGTAACCTTGCTTTCCAACCGAACTCTAGGTCGTCATGATACATGTAATAGTCCTCGTTCCATCCATTTACCTTGACCCAGACATCTCGATGAAATGCGAGGGCACAACCACTAGCAAATCCCTGTAACTCCTTGATTGCCGTTTCACCATATTTATCTTCCGTGTTATTACCGTCTGTAAAGCCAAAACCTAAATAATGAAATGAGTTACCGATGCTATTAATTTTGTTCTTATTAAAATACGAAAGCAGTTTTGATTGGTAAATCGCATTTTTGTTTTGATAGATGGGATCGGTTAATGATTTCAACCAGTTCTGATCAATTTCAACATCCATGTTTACTATAACAACGATTTGACATCCGTCTTTGATCGCTCGATTTGTTCCTAGATTGTTCGCCGCTGAGAAATTCCCGTCTTTGCGGGGTAATATAATTGCTTCACTATAATTTTGTTTTAAGTAACGTAAGCTTTCTTCACTTGATGCATTGTCAACAATATACACTGCGTAATCTTCTCGTCTCAAAGTTTGATTCTCAAGTCCATCTCGACAGTCAGCTAAAAACTTATTAGCATAATCTTTGAAATTCACGATAATTACTCCAATTTTTGCCATAATGATTTATTTAATAGAGTTTTTTGCGCTCTGACGGACTATTTTTGAAATTTTCTTATCTATTTTGCTTTGTCTTTCATTAATTTTAAACAAGAAGAAGAAAATAGCAATAATCGCTAAATAGATTATTAAATCAACTCCTCTTCCGATTCCAACCAGGTTTGCAATGTGTGCAATGGAATATGGGAAAAAATCAATCACAATCACACCTAACCAGACAATCGTCCATAAACTAAATAACAAAGTTGAAATTTCTTTTCTAATTAATTTCAATATCGCCTTGTAAATAATTACAAGTGAAAATAGTAGAATTAGAACTTGAAATATCGTCATACTTGTGTTGGAAATTAATTGTAACCCCAGATCCCTCCGCTTCGTAGAACTTCGGTCGGGATGACAAGTGGGGGGGGCATTATACTTCGGTCGGGATGACAGGAGGAGAGTATAGTGTTAATTCTTCAAGTTTTGATCATTCTTATGTTCTCACCTTGCCATTTCGACTGCAGTTATACGGAAGGGAGAAATCTGTTCCATTATTTATTCAAACAATTTACTTACAACCATTTTAAATCCCATTTTTACATGAGGTCTGACCCTCTTTGATGTTGAATAGCTGTCGTAGTTTACGGTTATTGGTAATTCTTTATAATTTAAGTTCTGTTTTTTAATTAATCCCAAAATTTCACTGCAATGTTCAAATCCATCCTTTTTCCAACTAAGTTTATCTAAAACATCAGATCTAAATACGCGCAAACCGTTTTGCGGATCGGTAAAGTTCAATTGAAGAACGTGTTTTGAAAATAACTTTGCAAGGCCAAGTGTCATTCTTTTCAGTTTTGGAATATCTGATTTTACATCCAGGAACCTTGAACCTAGCACAATATCATAATTATTATTTTTTAATTCATCAATTAGTTTAACTAAATCTTCTTTTGTAAACTGACCATCGGCGTCATAGTGCGCGATTATTGTAGCACCTAGACTTCTCGCGACTTCAGTCCCTGTTTTTAATGCGGCACCTTGTCCTAAGTTAATAGCATGCTGAACTTTGATAATCGGTAATTGATTAAGTAATTCACTAGTATGATCACTGCTCCCATCATCAACAACAACGATTTTCAAATCCAAATCAGCCAAATCTTTTACAACCTGTGTGATTCTTTTCCCCTCATTATATGCCGGAATTACAATACAAATCATAATTAGATCGATTATTAATGTTTGTTTTTAGCTTCTATATACTGCAACTTGCCAGCCCGCTTCGACTGCGAAGCGAGGCGAGCCTCGACTAGATTGATTAAATCTAAAGTAATTTTTTATGTCGAGTCTAGGCGGGCTCCGATTTACCTCGATTAACTTCGCTTTACCTCGATTTACTTCGCTTTACCTCGATTTACTTCGCTTTACCTCGATTTACTTCGCGCTAGATATCTTTACTGAAAGTCATTAAATCCTTATTCGCCCGAGTGAAATTGATTGTCTTCTTTAGTCCTTCCTCAAGTGAAACGATTGGTAACCAGCCGATCTCTTCTTTTACAAGACTAATATCAGGAACTGCTAGTTCTCGCATGAAAAGCTCTTCGCCATTAAATGTGATTTTTGACTTTGAGTTTGTGAGACGAATAATCTCTTTTGCAACGTTAACAATTTTGTGAATCTCCTGACTACCAAGATTTACTGGTTTATTAATATCTGATTTCATTACAGCCATTGCGCCTTCGACAATATCGCTCACGTAACAAAGACTTGTCTGGAATTCTTTTTTTCCAACGATGATTAGATCTTTGTTCTCAAGCGCGTTAACAATAAAATCAGGGATCATCTGTCCATCATCAAGTAGCATTTTCGGTCCAAATGTTCTAAATATTCGAATGATCTTTGCATCAATGTTATGAATTTTTTTGTAATTGTCAACAACTACCTCAGCGTAAAATTTCCCAGAATCATAACAAGCTCTCTCATCTTCAATGTCTAGTAAACCCCTGAAATCCTCAGTAACGATTTTGCCTCTTGGGACATCGCCATAAATAACAGAAGAGGAAAACTGCATGAATTTGGATTTATATTTAACAGCAATATCAAGTGCGTTAATTAACCCAACTGTATTTGCTCGAACTGTCTGATCTCTCAGCTTCTCGAAATTTTTGACAGCTGTTGGACAAGCTAAATTATAAATTTCACTAATACCAAAGACTTTCACCTGAAAGATATCCAAATCCTTAATCTTATCAAGATTTAATCCTTTGGTTACGTCTTGGTTGATAAATTTAAAGTTCGGTAATTTTAACAGTTGAGTAATGTTCTTTTCGCCACTTGAAATAAAATTGTCGACACAGATAACATTGTTATCTGCCTGAAGTAATCTCTCACATAACAGAGCACCGATGAACCCGGCTCCTCCTAGTACGAGGATATTTTTCTTTTTCATAATAATATTACAGATGTACTGATCTGTTTACAGATTGTACAGATGTATTTGTTTAGATAGTAGAATTATATTGTAAATTAATTAATACAAATTAACCCCGATTTCCAATTTTGAGCTTCTTGTTTCTATTACCATTTTACTAAATTATGAAGATTTACGCAAACTAAAACGTCTAACCCGATGTTGGATTAGACGTTTTCCTCCCTTTTGTTGTTTGGATCGAATTACTCCTTATTGGTATTTTTCCTTGACATATACAAAGTCCTCAACTTCATCATCTCCTGGTACTGAGCGTATGCCGACAACTCGCTCTCTGTCATGGATGATCTGTCCGTAGTTATGGATGTTTGGCGACGCGAGCCCCCAGACGTTGCAGGGGGAGGGGCAACCGTCACGAAGAAAATGACAGTCAGTACATCCTTAACGACCGGCACCCACGACGGTTCATGCGCATCACCGCCGAACCAGTAGCGTTCGGACTGTTTGATGTCCGTTGGATTCGTTTGCTCAGCCAATTCATTAATCGGTTCGGGCAGGGTAGAACTCTGCGTACCGCTGAACAACGGCTGGGCGTCCACTACTGGATTCGCTTGTTCAACTGATTCCTCGATCAGTTCGAACAAAGTAGGATCCTGCGTACCGCAGTAGATCGACCCAACCATCATCGAGATGGCCAGCAGCAGGGCGAGGGACCAATTTTTCCAAAACTTCGCCATTTTTACCTCCTTATAGGTTATGGCTTTGTAAAAAACTCTCATTGTTTTATTATAGCACGAAAACTAAAATAAGTCAATTAAGGTTGACTTCTTTTATCTAAAATTACCTATTTATTGTATGTTTTTACAGCTAATATGTCACACTTTCCACAAATCTCTTTTTGATGTTTTCGAAAATTGCGAAATTTGCAGCTGTTCCATATATTATCTAAATCATCTTCTAGGATGTTGCCTAATTCGAATTTCGGCAAGGCGCAACAGGGTGTAACTCCCCCATTTACATTTATATAGATATCATTAAAAGTTCGTAAACAGTATTTGCCGAATTGATGTAGAAATGGATAGACGATTTTGAAAATATTTTTCGTGATTCCGTCAAAGGCCGTGTGAGGTAAAAAGTCGATACCTGTTTTACTATTTTTAAGTATCTTACTAATCAAGTTAACTAACTGCTTTTCTTCTCTAATTGTTGGGCGTTCGAAATCGTGAAAACGGATATCAAGACGAGTCAATCTTAATCGATCGACTTTATTAGTTTTGCAAAACCTAGCTATCTCAAGAATTTTTTCCTGATTATCTTTTTGCAGGACTGATTGAATATTTACTTTTATTATTCCTTTATTTATTTCTAAAAATCTCAAAATTTTATTAATTTGTTGTAAACTATCATGACCGATTGAATTCTCTGAATTGTGAATCTCTTCAATTGAGAAAGTTATCTCATCAAGTCCACTATTTACCAAATCTTTAATTAATTGATCGTGCAAAAGTGCTCCATTGGAAGTAAACCTAACTTTCTTATCTTTGTTTTTGCAAAGTTTAATCATCTTAATTAAATTCGGATGAAGTAACGGTTCTCCCCAACCAGTTAAAATAACACTTTCAATTGGATCAAGTTTATCAATTATCTGTTCAAAAGTTTCAAACTCCATCTGTTTAATATCAACTTTTAAATCAAATCGCTGACACATCTTACAATTAAAATTACATTTATTAGTAATACAAATCTGCGCAGTTTTTGGAAATTTTGGAATGATGTAGAATATTCTTTGGACAAGTTCTTTTAGCATAATGATTTGGTTATGGGAAGGTTAATCAAGTTAATCACAAAACAGATTCCTCCGCTCCGTAGAACTACGGTCGGAATGACACGGTGAGGGAGGTATAGAACTTTATTTGGAATGACACAGGGAAGGAGGTCTAAAACTTTATTCGGAATGACACATTTAGGCTATTGTTCTTCCGTGTCATTCCGACTGGAGCTTTTTAAGACAAAATTATCTTTTCAACAAGAATGCGAAACGGAGGAATCCACAAATGAGTTTAAGCAAAAAATACCTTTTAGACTAAAAATTTATTTATAAATATTAATCAACTTCTCAACAATACTATCCCACTGATAATGTTTTTTAACACTTTGCAATGCATTGTCGCAGTATTCTTGATAGTTATTTGAATTGAGTAGTTCCATAACTTTTTGTGAAATATCTGTCTTGTTACCAGGTTCAATTAGAAAACCATTATTCCCTCGAGCAACGACTTCTCGAACTCCAGGTAAATTTGAAGCAATTACAGGCTTACCATGAGCCATTGCTTCAATCAAAACAATCCCAAATGCCTCATTCTTCTGCGTTGAGGGAAGAATAAAAATATCGCTAAGATTATAATGATCACTTAACTGTTCGTCCTGGACAAAACCAGCAAATTTAACTTTATTTTCAAGAGATAGTTCTTTTACCAAAGCTTGGTATCTTTGTTTCAAGTTGCCATCACCGATAATTAAACACTTAATATTTTCATCAGTAATCAGTTTGAAACTTTTAATTAAATCATCAACTCCTTTAAAATAATGATTACGACCAAGTCCACCAACAAATAGAACTATTTTGTCCTCTGATGTAAAGCCATATTTTTCTAACAGTTCATTTTTTTTATCGGCTGGTTTATATTCTTGATTGACACCAAAAGGAAGTTCATGAAACTTTGATTTATTTTTCTGATAATATTTAAAGGCACAACTTGTTTTGAAATAATCAAAGGATGAATAAATTACTTGATCTGCTTGATTGATAATAAATCCTAAGAAGAGTTTTCTTGTAATATATTCATATGCCTTTTTAATTCCCTTAAGATTAAGGTCTTGATGATAATGAAGCACAAACTGAGTTTTCTGTCCCTTTAAGAGCTTAAACAAAGCAACTATCAAATTACTAGCTAAAAATGGATAGTGCAGATGTATAATATCAAACTTCCACAATTTCCAAATTAATTGAGGCAAAAAAGCACCCAATCCTACTCTGACAGGTGAATTAAGTTCAACAACTGCATATTTTTTGTCATTTGAAACAGGTTTATCAGATTTTAACGTAAAAACAGTCGTATCAAGACCAAGTCCTTGAAGTTTAGTTGCCAGATGATGTGCACTGTTGCCAATGCCACCAGCAATTGGTGGTATCTGACATGCGATGTGTGCTATTTTCATAATGTGTTTAGTATATCATAGATTCAAGCATTTTCAATCTCAAAACGATTGACATAAGCAATCAGCTATGTTAAATTTATGCCTTAGTTAACTGTATTTTGACAATCACATCATGGGAGGGCTGGATATGAGCTTTGCGGAAGCGATCTGGAATCATGATCACAGTAGAATATTCTTTACTCTATTACTAACAGTATTTTGTGTTTACGCAATCTTTATGATTTTCAAACACCCAGAAAAATTTTCGATTCTGTATAAAATTAAGAACCTGTGGACGATGCTTGGTGGTGAAACACAGTTTCTAATTATCATGATTCTGGCACTAATGAGCATCGCAAATTTCATGATCATGTTTTCTTTCCCCGGTTTATTAGGAAAAGCCTTCCTGGCCATCCCCGTACTTTATATGATCTTGGTTGTTGCTTACGCGTTGACGAAAGAAATAAAAAGACATCAAGATAAAACTCTTCTAAAATTACCAGGTGAATTTATTGTGTTGATCTGGACAGTAGTTGTTGTTTCGATTGACGTACTTAATTTTTTTTGGAGCACATCAAAAATCCCGCAGTTACTAGAATATACTTACTATTTAGTGTTAACGGTCTTTTTCATAACCAGAACTTCCAAAATCCATAAACTATCGAAAAGCGGTGAAGGCAAACCATATAAAGATGGTCAGATTGGTTGGTTTGATAAGATAACGTTTAATGTACAGTATTACATTGGCTTATGCTTGGGAGTTTCATGTTTAGGAAAATATGTTTTGGACTTTGTGTCCAAGGGACGGTTTACTACAACTGAGTTTGGAGTTGGAATCTACCTCTGGTATATCGCAACATACGCTGGTGAAAAAGAGTTCCGTCGTTTGACTCGTGTGAAGTCAAAAAGACCAATCGGGACAAAGCATGGACAATGGATGGTTGCAGTCTGGTTAATAGCGCTTGTCCTGATGTTCTCAGTGGCAGTGATGACGAAATGGGAATACACTGTGCCGAGGTCATTACCATTGACGATCCTCTGGATCATCGCAATATACTTCTTCACAATCATCACTAAACTAGCGATGAAAAATGGTACAAACAAAGTAGCCTAAACTTGAGGCTACTTTTTCAATTTTAAAACGGCTCATTGAGCCGTCAAAGGAAATCGTTTGAACGTGACTAAAGGACTAACGTGTCTTTCTGTGTTGTTTTGATAAATTCTGTGAATACACTTGCACTCAGGGCACGGAATTTCCCAATAATAAACAGGTATTCCATCAGGTGTCAATGCCCAGAAGCAAAGATATTCAGATTGGTATTCATTTGCCACAGCGTGAACGTGACCAGTTGTTGCGCATCTGAAAGAATTGCTGGCAATTTCTTCAAATGCAAAAACTCTCTCGGGCCACCATTCCAACACATTATTGAACTCTTTCATTTTCCCCTCCCAAGGTTGAAAGAACTCTTAATACTACATTATTTATTATCTTTTGTCAAGTCTAATCTAAAAAGTCTAAATTGTTCATCAATTTGTTTATATTCAACTAATTCAAGGTCATACTCAGCAATTTTCTTTTTGTTTATATAGTTAATGTCTACGTCAGGCATTAATGAATAGTAATAAATTGGGTATCGATCAATTACTTCTTTCACTCTTGGGAAAACAGTGTAGTCCAAATTAAACATCACGACTCGATGCTTGGGCCAGAAAATTTTGTCATGACGATTTGTAATTATTATCGCATTAGGCTCAATTAATGAATTAATCTCATTTGCTCGATAGTAATATTCTTCAATAGTTTCTTTCTGAACGAAAAGTCCATCGTAAGTTGATTTGTAAACTAGATTATATGAATATAATGATAGATAACCGATAATACCTAAAACAATTATGTATTTTAACAAGTTATAAATTTTATATTTGTAACTTATGATTCTTACAAGGAAATATGCTACAAAAGGTAAAAAGATGATATAGACAGGAAGGAAATATCTAACATAAGAGCTTCCGATTAGGTTGTATTTCAAAACAAGAGGATCAATAAAATTCCAATTCCCATAATAGAAACTTATCCACGCACAGATTGCGGCCGCGGTTATTATAAAGACGAGCTGTTTTTTTGCTAGTTTTTTCTTTGCAAAATCAATGATCATGAAAATAAAACCGATTAAAGCTAGAACTATATATGGAAATGAAAAATCAAGAATGTATTTATTAAAATTCAAATAGATGAACTTGGCGCTAAATCCGAAAGGAAGAAAAATAAGTGCGAGGTAATTGATTAATGAACTACTATGACCTGATACATTAAACTCCTCTGTTAATCTTTCAAAAATCTGCCCATCGCTTTGCATATTCAAATAACCAAGAGTAAAAGCACTGTCGTAAATTTGATAGTTATAGAAAAGAAGAAGACCAATTGGTATTATTGAACCGATCAAAAAAGTAATAACCCAAATTAAACGAATTCTCTTTATGTAAATGAAAAAAGGAATAAATATCAGTAAACCAATCCAAAAAAATTCAACGGATCGAGTAATTAATGCAAATCCATAGAATAACCCACTTAATCCGGCAAAGTATGATTTATGTAAATTATCTTTTTCTCCTTGCCGAATAAAGAAATAGAGTCCTGCCATTATTAAAAATATGAATAAGATTGAGTGCAACATTGCCAAATTTGAATAATAAACAAAGGCGCTTAATGTGAAAAGTAAAATTGCTGAAATGAAGGCAACTTTTTTATTAAAAATTCTCCAGATTATTCCATAAAATAACAAAGGAGTTATTGCTCCTAAAATTGATGTGAGAAATAAAATTAAAGTTGCTCCGATTAACTTCCCTACCCAACCGTAGATAATAAGCATTCCGAGAAAACTTATTGGCACAATATCAAAGTCGTAGACATTAACACTTCTGGGGTGAATCACGTTTTGTGTTAAAATATTTAGAGGTTCTTCGTACTTGAATTCTCCAGATTCTATGAATTGATCAATGAAAAAACTGTTTGACATCGCGTCTGGCCAACTGTAGATTTTTGCTCCCTCACTTCGCTCGGCTTCCGGAAGAATAACTCCCCAACTAAACCAAGAATACGAGATAGCAGCGATTATGGAGAGAATGATTAGAATTGTTAAATAAGAATGATTTTTCATTTATTGGAAATTATTTATGCTTCTTTCTTAAATCTTCATATCGCTCAACAGATAGACCTACATCGTTTAATATTTTTCTAAGTAACCCTCTACCTATCTCCTTGTTATGTCGGGAAACGACCGTTGATTTACCATTTGAATGAGAAAAAAACACGTGAGCTCCTTCAGCGTCACGCATTACAAATCCCAATGATAAAATTATTTTTATTAATTTCTTTGGTTTTATCGGAGTCAATTTAGGCATAAGTCAGGTCTAAGCTTTGAATGCCTACAAATTTTGTTTTTTCAATATCCTTCTTATTGACATTTCGAAGACATAACTTCAATACTTGTTGAAGTTTTGTTATCATTTCTTTTTGTGTTTTTCCTTCAGCGTGACAGCCTTGTAATGCAGGGATAGAACCGATAAAAACACCGTCTTCGTCTTGTTCGATATACACAATAAAACTCTTATTTTTCATACGTTATAAGGATTATTTGTCTGTCTAAATAGTATAACAGTTACAATAATAAATCAAATCTTTTTAATATAGTGTTTATATCAAGCTAAATATTTTTCCAATGAAGAAAATATAGAAAATCAGCAGCATCCAACCTTCCCATCTAGTGATTTCCTTATCTTGGGTAATGAAGAAATACATTAAAGTGACAATTAACATGACAGGTAAACTGAATACTAGAATTGATGTTGGGATAATTAGCGTACTAATAAAACTAGGGATTCCCATTACAAGTAGCGCGTTAAAGATATTTGAACCAAGGACATTTCCAACGGCCATTTCAGCTTTGCCCTTCCTTGCAGCTGATATACTTACCATAAGCTCAGGCAAAGATGTACCAAGAGCAATTGCACTTACTGCGATTATTTCTGTTGCGATTTGCAGGATTTCTGATAGTTTAATTACTGAGTCGATTGTATACTTAGCTCCTAGGTAGATGAAGAAACAACTTACTGCTAGAATTATCCAAGTTTTTATTTCAACCTTTCGTTTCTTTTTGACATCCTTTAATTCCTTAATTATCTCCTCATCTTTTGTCTCTCTTTGAGAATGAACTGTGTAGACAATGTAGACGATTAATAAAGATAAACAAAGAATACCTTCTTTCCAAGTAAATTCACCGTCAATAATTGTTAACGCTAACAAGAATGTGCTACCAATTAGAATTGGCAAGTCAACGTGAATTAATTCAAAATAGATCTTTAGTTTTTTGGCGAATATCGCAGCCAAGGCTAGAACAAGTAAAATATTTGCAATATTTGAACCAATCACATTACCGACAACGATTTCAGAGTTGCCTTGAGCGGTTGCGATGATTGATGATACTAGTTCAGGTAAAGATGTTCCTAATGCAACAATTGTAACACCAACAACAAAAGCCGGTATCCCAAAAGCAATTCCAATCTTTTCCGCACTGTCCGTGAAGTAGTCAGAGGCTTTAACTAAAACCACTAAACTTATAATAAAGATTACGACCCAAAATAGAATTCCCATATATTAAATAAATGATTAATTGTACAAAAATTATAGCACAATTTCCTGAATAAAAAAATTACTCCAAGAGTAATTTTTTATGAAATTATTTTGTTTCTTTGTGTGGAGTATGTTTTTTGCATTTCTTACAGAACTTACTCAATTCAAGTTTAATCTTCACTTTCTTCTTGTTTCTACTTGAATGATAGTTAATAGATCTACATTCACTACATTCCATTTTAATTAAGTTATCTTGTGACATAGGTTTTAAGGGGATTTAGGAGATAAAGGAGGCCAAAGAAGATATCCAGTTTCAACTTTCTTAACCAACTTTCATTTTCAATTTATATAATCTGGCTGCGCCAGTCGTAGCTTCAGCGAAGACTGGAGCCACCCGTCGGACTCCCCGGATCTTCACTCCGTTTCGTCCGGGGCAGGCTTCTCGCCCGACCTTGGGTTGATAAGTTTTTTTTGGAGCCACCCGTCGGACTCGAACCGACGACCGATGGTTTACAAAACCATTGCTCTACCAACTGAGCTAGGGTGGCGTAATTCATTTATTAACCGAGTTAATCAAGTTAACCAAGTTAACCAAGTTAATCAAGTTAACCAAGTTAATCAAGTTAATCAAGTTAACCAAGTTAATCAAGTTAATCAAGTTAATCAAGTTAACCAAGTTAATCAAGTTAATCAAGTTAATCAAGTTAACCAAGTTAATCAAGTTAATCAAGTTAATCAAAATCAAATAACAAGGTAAAATGTTATGAGAATAGTATAACAAATTGTTTAATATAGGTCAAGATGGTAATTAACAATAAGAAAAGGCGCTACGTGAGACGTAACACCTTTAAAATTGGAGCGGGAGACAGGATTTGAACCTGTATAAACTCTCCCCTTAGGGATCGTTGTTCATCCATTGAACCACTCCCGCGATTGAATTGGACTGTCCGACAGAGTTGCTAGCTCTAAGCTTCCTTTTGTAGCAGTGTCAGAAGGCGAATGCATTCGCGACTGACGAAGGAAGAATGCACCCGCGCGTGTGCGCCGGACAATCATTATATTAGCAAAAGGTATTTTGATTGTCAATACACCTTAATTTGCTAATTTTACAAAGCAGACGCACTTGCGATCCTTGATCTGACAGAGCATCTGATCTGTGACGCCTGTTTTGTGCTCATCGCAGATACAGGTCTCTTTGTGGACAGCCTGCGGCAATGTGTTGAACTTAACAGCTTGAAACGTTACTGAGCGAGCCAATCGCTGAGAAACAACGTTTGTGCTGGTGAGCATCAAGAGCTTGTCTTGATTACATTCAAGCAGTCGCTGCATCACCCTTTGAGCTAAGCCTTTTTCTCGGGAAGACGGATCAGTCCACATTGTTCCGCATTCGTACCAATTATCAGTTAAGTGCCAGACTGTGACGTGACAGATAATCTTCCAGCCACGAAACGCTACAACTGATCGACCTGCCAACATCTGTTTCATCAATTCCAGCGGACTTTTCCAGATAAGGTGTTGTTCACGCTTCATCTGCATACTGAAACGACAGAAAGCAATGAACAGTTTTGTGAAGTTTAGCAAATTGACCTTGTTGATAATTTTCGGTTCCATCTTTCGCTCCTTTATCCGTGAATGAACAAAACCGACTCTCCTTATGAAAAGCCGGCTTTGATTCTCTTAAACTATTTTTAACAAAAGCAAAGTCAACTTTTCATCTTATTAGAAAGTTTCTTCTGCTTGGTGTTGTCATTTATTTTTATCATAATTTCCTAATACCTAAAAGCTAATGCCTAATAGCTAATAACTAATAACTAACCTCTTATAACACTCAACCATCGCCCCTATCTGATCAAGCGGACAGTACTCATCCGCCTGATGAGCCATTGTCATGTCCCCAGGTCCCCAAATAAGGCAATTCCCCCATTTATTGAACAGGCCTGCTTGGGTCCAGCCAGTCATTACACTTATTTTCGCTTCACCTAAAACTTTTTCTGAGACTTTAATACATTCTTTCATAAAATCACTATCTTGATCAACTAGGTTAGCATTTCCTGAAAATCCAACTTCAATAATTGCTTCATTATCAACAGAAAAGATAGTCTGTTTGAACTCTGCAATAACCTCATCTATGTTTTCGTTTGGTAGAACTCTTCTATTCAATGAGAACTGACATTTATCCGGAATAACATTTGGCGCAGTTCCACCTTGAATAGTACAGACAGCTTGAGTCGGCGTATTAAAAAGTTCATCCTTGTTCTGTTCGAATTTTTCTTCAAGTTTTTCAAGCTCTTGAATAATTGCCATTGCTTTGTGAATTGCATTGAACTTCCTATTTTTTTCAAGACTTGTTGTGCTTGAGTGAAAAGCCTGTCCCAAAACAGTAACTTTTAATTCAAAGACACCTTTTTGGCCAACCTGAAGTTCGCAGTTTGTTGGTTCTGCAACGATTACGCTTGCATTTGTGAAATTATGTCTACTAGCAAAATCCTTTCCACCCGTTCCGTCGACTTCCTCGTCACAATCAAATAAGAAATAGATATCGTTTTCTGGAACGATCTTATTATCCAAAATCCATTGAGCAAGCAGGATCATTGCTGCCACACCTGCTTTCATGTCAGAGCTACCTAGTCCATAGACTTTACCATCCACTAATTTCGCCTGAAATGGGTCCCTAGTCCATTTTGAGCTAGTTGGAACTGTATCAGTATGTCCGCTAAAGATTAATGGATTTTGATCTGATTTCCCGTTAATTTTAAGTTCTAAATTGTAAAGATCTAGATCTCCATTTTTTAGTGGAATAAGCGTGATGAATTCGGTAGGAAAAAGAGAAGCAATATAGCCTACAATTTCCTTATTGTTTTTGTGTGATTGTGTGTCAAAACTGATTAGTTTTGAGATTAGATTTAGTTCTTTCATAATTTTATGTTAATTAATAATCTTTTTGAGATAGGGAACGTTAGACGTTCCCTATTGTAATTACAATTCAAGTTGCCAGTAGGTTCTTTCAGGATCGCTTCCATCAGAAATCATTGTATCATGGAAACCAAGCTTAGTGAGCATTATTTTTGCACTTTCAGCTTTTGTTCTAACAACAATTGTCTGACATCCGACCTGCTTTGCAAACCGCACTTTTTCAAGAATCAGTTTTGAACCAAGACCATTGCGACGATGCTTTGTTAAAACAGCAACTTCTGCATCATAGAATACTCTTCGTTTATTATCAAATAGATGATCCAAACCAGAATGTCCAGAAATTTCTTGCATCATTACTTGATCAACTTCGTATCCTAGCGCGAAACCGATTAGCTGTTCACCTGTCTTAATTAGCAGCCAGATTGAATTGGGTTTACTGCGTGTATCGTCTATGTATTTTTCTACGATCTCGTGTGTCCAGAAGAACTCCTCCCAAGGTGGCTCTTTCCACACTTCACAATACAATTGATTCAACGATTCCACGTCCGCGAAATTTTCCCCATCGAGCATGACGATTCTTGGTTCAGACATGACATATTCCTTTATGAAAAAAGTAGCCCGACATGAGCTACTTCTTTATATATTTATTGTTTTTAAGTTTATAAATACATAACAAAATAGCCCATTAAATCCTTTTTATGGTTTCTTGTGTAATGCTTCCGATGGCTATTTGTATTAATCATATTTAGTTCTTTATAATTTTTCTTACTTCTTTACTAGTACCTTTTTGCTGTTCTCCTGTCTTCATGTTTTTAATAGTCAGTTTTCCCTCTTTTCTTTCTTCTTCACCGACAATTATTGCAAATGGTATTTCAAGATTGTTTACGATCTCTAAGTTTTTCTTCATGTTCTTCCCTAAAAAATCAGAATTTACTCTTATACCTTGAGCTCTTAATTCACGCACAACTTCAACACAATAATCTTGCTCTTCTTTTGAAACCGCAAAAACGTAAGCATCGACAACTGTTTTTTTATTGCCAAGCATTTTCTTCTGTTCCATTGCATCGTAAATTGCATTAAGTCCAAAACTAATACCAATTGCAGGATAATCTTTTTTATCACCAATCAATCCTGAAAGCATCTCATCATACCGACCACCACCAGCGAGTGAAGAACTAAACTCTTTGCCATCTTTGAGAAATACTTCATAAACAGTACCAGTATAATATGCTAAACCTCGAGCAAGTGTTGGTAAAAATCGGACATTATCAACATTTTTTACAAGTGACAAAACTCTTTTCACATTTTTCAATCCATCACTTTCACCAATTTTCTTACCAATTTTAATAATTAGTTCCTCGTTATTACCTTTGATTGAGATGATCTCCAAAACCTCTTTGATCTGTTTTGTGCTAAAGCCTTTATCTGTTAACTCTTTTTTAACACCAGACGCTCCAATTTTATCAAGTTTGTCAATTGTAATTATAAATGAATCTCTTTCTTCTTCTTTAACTGCAGCTTTTTCTAGGATATCGTTTAGAAGTACACGATTATTAATTTGAATTTCAATTTCAAGTCCAAATTGCTCAAATACATTCTGAGTTAATTCAATAAGCTCAGCGTCAATTGTAAGGTTATTCACTCCAATACAATCAACGTCACATTGCCAAAATTCTCTGTATCGCCCAAGTTTAATCGGACCATCTCGGAAAACTTTTCCAATCTGATATCTTTTGAATGGTAACTTAACGTCATTCATTCCAATATATCGAGCTAACGGCATTGTAAACTCAGTTCTAAGCACAAGATCTCTCTTGCCTTGATCTTTGAGCTTAAAAGTCTCTTTCATTGCGTCAGACTCTTCTCCTATTCCAAATTTGCTGGCAAAAAGGTCGTATCTTTCAATAATCGGTGTTTCAATCGGATTATAACCATACAACTCAAAAACTTCTCGCAATTTTTCTATTAATTGATTACGAGCTATCTTTTCTTGTGGAAGCAAATCTTTTACTCCCCGTGCTCTTTGTAAGTTGTTTCTTGCCATATTATTAAACTTAATGTTCGTATCATTTGTAAAAAATGGCTGCGCCATTCGTAGCTCCGTAAAACAGGAGCGAAGAATGGGGCGAAGAATCTGCCTACGCTTTTATTTCATAAGCTTCAGCAAGGCGGGCGGGACTTTAAATTTACATAGCGTCCCTTTTTTGGTGAAAAAATTAGTGGGGCGAAGAACGGGACTTGAACCCGCGACCCCTGGTACCACAAACCAGTGCTCTAACCAACTGAGCTACCTCCGCCATATTAGGGGAAAATGGTAATTGGATGTTTGGGGATTGTTAGGAAGATGGAGAGTGGATGTTAGAATAAATCTCCTAATAACAATAATCAAACATACTCAATAACTTAACAAAAAATCCAGCTTTCGCTGGCTTGATTTTATACGTCAAAAATCTGGCCAGCTTTTACTGGTGATGATGATGTTTCTTTGATGTATATGTATTTTCCATACATAAGCATTATAGCAAATTAAAACAGTTCTGTCAATTAAAAGTATTGTTCGAACTCGTCAAGATATTTGAAATCATCTCTGTGCTTACGCTGTTCCTTCCTGTAATCTGCGCCTCTGAGTTGGTTCTTTTTGAATAAATCTACCATAAATCTACGACCTAGGTATGGTGGCATTATTACATAAGTAGCCCCTTTTTTGTACAACCGATCAGCTTCATTAAAATGATTTGTAACGCAAATAAAATTAAATTTCTTTACTTTCCTATTCAAATAGCTAAGTAAAAATAGATTTAAATCTAACTTTGGAATTGTGGAAATAATTATCTTAGCTTTGCTCATTGGCAAACTATCAAGTAGCGATGTATCTTCTGCAGACCCAAAGAGACAGCTAATTTCTTTATCCTGCAACTTCTCTATTAACATTGGATCATGATCAATCGCGAGAAAACTTGTTTTTGATTTCTCCATCTGCTTTATTAATCCTGATCCCATAATATGACACCCAAAAAGAATTGCTTCATACCGCTCCTTTAAATTTTTTCTCTCTTTTCTTGCATTTTTGTCAGTGAAATATTTTTCAAATCTTCTAAAAACTTTTTCGTATATTTGATCGTTGTAAGTTATGAAGTAGGTTGAGAAAGTAATTGTAATTAGTCCAACCATTGTCGCGGAAGCCAAAAGTCCTTCAGGTACATGCCCAAGCGTCACTCCCATTGCGATAATAATTAAAGAGAACTCACTAATTTGAGAAACAGTTAATCCTGCTTGAACACTTGTTTTGAGTGTATATTTCATCCACCTCATTACCAGAATCAAAATTATTGGATTTCCTATTAGAATAAATAATGAAAAAATAATAATTAGAGGCAAAGAAGTCTGAATATCACTGACAACAATATTTGACCCCATTGCAATAAAAAATATAATTAAGAAAAAATCGCGTAATGGTTGTAATCTATTGGCAATCTCTCTTTGATATGGCGATATTGAAAGCATAAAACCAGCAATCAAGGCACCGAGTTCAAGAGAAAAACTTAATTTATAAAAGATTGTTGCAACAACAAAGCAAACTCCAATACTAAAAACAAACAATAGCTCTTCATTCTCCGCAAAAATCTTATCAACCTTTGGCGTGACGTATTTCATTAATATATACAAAGAGGCAATTACCAAACCAGCCTTCAACAAAAGTCCTAATAATACAGGCGCGAAATTCCCCGATCCCATCTGAGCAGAACTGGAAAGCACAATAAAAAACAGAATTGCAACTAAATCTTGTATCAAAAGGAATCCTATTGTAATTCTACCGTATAGAGTGTCTTGATCTTCTTTTTTGTAAAGTAATCTGAAAATGATAATCGTACTACTAAGTGAAAACGCAATCCCTATATATATTGAAACAGTTGGGTCGCAACCGATTAGTCTAGCAATAAAATAACCAATAATTGACGTGAACGCAATTTGTCCAATTCCACTTAGAATGGCAACCTTACCAACCTCCTTGATAATCTTTGGCTTCAAGCCAAGTCCCACAATAAACAATAATAAAGCTACCCCAATGTGAGAAAATGCAACCATTGCTCCACCATGATCAACCATACCAAGAACAGCAGGACCTACAATAATTCCGGAAATCAAATAACCAATTATCAACGGTTGCCGCAATAATTTCATCACAAAGCTCATCACCAGAGCAATCCCAATAACAATACTCAATTGTACAAAAATATCATTCATTAGAGAAAAGAGGGCTCGAGAGGGCTATAGAAGGCCATCGAGAGGATAGCCGAAAAAGTCTTCTGCCTTGTTTTATTTTTATTTTTGTTATTTTCGCAACTTACCTCAATACTTCCCCCCCCCTGTGTCATTCCGACCGTAGTTCTACGGAGCGGAGGAATCTGTTCTAATATTAGTATGATTAACCTGATTACCTCGATTTACTGCGATTTACTTCGCTTTACCTCGATTCACTGCGATTAACATTCCTTACCACCACTCTCAACATGAACCGTCTGAGTAGGATAAGCAAATTCAATCCCCTCTTCCTCAAAAAGTTTGTAAATATTAATATTGAAATCATTTTTTACTTTTACTGTATCAGTCATCTCGCTAGATTTCACAAAATAGATAATTTCGTAGTTTAAACTGAAATCACCAAAACTTTCAAAGTAACATCTATCAAATTGAGCTATTTTCATTTCTTTAAGTGCTTTCTTTACAAGAGTCGGGATCTTTTTCAATTTAGACGCAGGTGTTCCATATGTAACGCCCAAAACAGCAGCGATCCTTCGTTTTTCAAGTTTTTTGAAGTTCTGTACGCGAGTTGTTGTTAATTCTTTATTTGAAATAACTAGTTCTTCACCCTGAAGTGTTCTAACTCTCGTGCTTTTCAGTCCAATATGCTCAACCGTTCCCCCGTCTGTACCAACCATGATAAAATCGCCTATCTGAAAAGGTTTATCAATATAGATTGAGAATGAACTAAAGATATCACTTAAAATACCTTGAAGCGCCAGCGCAATTGCAATACCACCAATTCCAAGTCCTGCAATTAGTGAGGTAACGTCAATACCTAGGTTTCCAAGGATAAGAATTAATGCGATCGCCCACAAAACTATTTTTGCCATGAGCACAAGTGCTTTTACCATTGCCTTGCTTTGTTGCTCACCTTTCTCACTGTTCTCCATGTGAGTAAGATATTTATTTGCAAAATAATCAACAAGTTTTGTTAATGCTCGCACAGCT
>Ga0233431_1003341_pt1 | contig 19599 bp, 19 predicted proteins | sample SI_118_April2016_FD_179867 | JGI IMG/M metagenome (GOLD analysis project Ga0233431, IMG submission 179867) | Seawater microbial communities from Saanich Inlet, British Columbia, Canada - SI_118_April2016_200_MG | ecosystem: Environmental > Aquatic > Marine > Inlet | place: Canada: British... | reverse complement strand
TCGGCACCTTTAATTAGGATTACAAATCCAAATAATAAAATTACTATTGAAATTAACATTATCTTCCTTTAATTTTTACACATTAATCAACATCGTCGATTCATACTGAGAAGCAACAATTAAATTAACATTTTTATCCTTTTTATTAAGATAATTTCTCATTAAATTCTCAGCCTTTTCGGGTAAATTATTTTCTTCACTCAGATGTGCAAGAATTATATTTCTTAATCCTGGATGATAAACTTTTTTAATAATTTCTACAGCTTGTTCATTAGAAAGATGCCCTTGTTTGCTTTTTATTCGCTGTTTCAAATGGGGTGGATATGAGCCTGCAATTAACATATTTACATCATGATTACTCTCTAAAATTATTGAAGTTGATTCTTTAAATATAGTTAGCATTAAATTCGAACTGTAACCAAGATCTGTAGCTACAGACAGTTTGCGTGATTCATCTCCAATTCTCATAAATGTAAAATTACTACCATCAACAACATCATGGGAAGATTGGAACGCTCTGATGGTAATATCTCCAATAATGAAACTTGATCCATTTTCAAAATGAATAAAGCCTTCAGGCAGTTTTCCTAAACGATTTTTGCAAACTTCATAAGTTGATTTCGTTATATATAATGGAATGTTAAGTCTGCGGCAGATAATTCCAGCACCCCTGATATGATCACTGTGTTCGTGGCTGATAAGAATCCCATCCAACTTATTTTCATCGAGATCTATACTTTGTATAAAGTTAGTTATTTTCTTGCCACTCAATCCTGCATCGAGAAGTATTTTTGTACATTCTGTTCTTATGAGAATAGAGTTCCCTTTGCTACCGCTTGCCAATACTGATGCTTGAAACATTATTTATTTTATGAAGTAGAATCTGCTGTTTAATCTATCAAACTCTGTCCATAAAGCCTTGTCATCGGTAACTGCTTCTTTTAGTTGTTGAACTCCAATTGCCTGAGCATCAAAATTATCTGCTTGATGTAAAATAGTTGCTTCTAAAGTTTGAGGAAGTCTGGCCGATGCTTTTTCATATTCACCATGATGAGAAAGTATCAAATGACGTAATTTCATAAGTAAATCAATTGGAAAGTTATTAATTTCCTTTGTTTTATCAGCAATAAAATTATCACCAAGTGGTATATGTCCAACCAAACGTCCAACTGGTGTAAAATCTATATTTGGAACAACTTGATACTCAAATACTTTACCAATATCGTGTAGAATGCCACCTGTAATTAACAAGTCTCTATCAACATTATAATTATGGGAAGCGTAATCGCATAAACCTGTTACAGACATTGTATGCTCTAAAAGTCCACCAATGTAATTGTGGTGCCACCCTTTTGCTGCAGGAGATTGAGCAAATCTAGTGAAGAATTCTTTATCTTCAAATATATTCATCAAAAGCTCTTTCAAATATTGATTTTTTATACTATCTATGTAGTTAAATAATTTATCTGAAAGTTTGTTTATATCTTTTGTAGTTGTTTCTAAAAAATTATTTAAGTCATATTCCTCTTGAGGAATCTTTTTTATTTTATTTATATTAACTTGAAGTTGTGCTTTATAAGTAATGATGAATCCCTTTACTTGTATAACATCTCCTTCATCAAATTTTTCTGCAACTGCTTTGGCATTGTTCCAGACATTGCCTGAAATAGAACCAGTATTATCTGCTAATTTGAGTCTTATATAAAAATCTTTTGCACCTTCACGCAATACTTTTTCTGTTACCAAAAAGTTACTTATTATCTCTTTGTTCAGATGATCTTTTAATTCTTTAATAAAAATTTTGCTCATATTTTCCTTCCTAAATCACATAAATATTATTTGTAAAAATCCAGCCATAGCCGAATTTGTAGATTTCTAATCTATAATTACCTTTTTGCGTAATTTCAAATCTTCCCTTATCATCATGTTCAGTTGCGATTTTCTTACCATTTCTAAAAAGTTTTACTCGGGCAATTTTGGGTAATCTGAAATAATAATACAAGTTATCAGTAAATTTTAATTCTTCCCCAAAAATAGCACTATTCTCTTTTGATGCTGCAATTCCAGCATAAAAATCGTAGGGATTCCCAACCTTGTAATTTACAATATAGCTGTTACCTCTTTTTATAGCTTCCAAGATATTCTGCTGATCTATTTGTTTGTCTTCCGATAATAATACATTTGTTCGTATCGAACGGAAAAGTGTTTTATGAGTTAGGAATTCAAATTTGAATCCGAATTTTTCAATACGTTCTGAATGAGCATCAACACTACCAATAGCTGAACGCCTCTTCCCTACATTATTTAGTTCATCCCAATAGTTTAGTGTTTCACGAGGTGGGTGTTTTATAAATAAAGATGGGAATAACACAAAAAATATTCCATTTAATTTTGGATTAAGTTTTCCGATCCATTCAGAAAGATAATTCCAAATCTCTATTCCATCGAAATTATCATTTTTTATATCTGTCCAAATATACTTCCGGAATTGTTTAGAAGATCTTTTCTCAAATGGATGTGCTGCAAAACAAATTGCATCAGTTTCTGCATATTTACTAGTATATTCTTCTACCTTTTTACCCTTAATTATTTCATCACTATTAAAAACAAGAAAATGATTATTTTTATCGGGATCATTTACTTCTACACCAACTATTACGATAAGATCATTTTCATTTGTAACTGCTTCATCATTTTGTGCTTCTTTTGTATGATGATCGTTTATTGTAAGGTAATCCAGCTCATTTTTTTTTGCTGCTTTGAGAATTTTCTTCAGCTTAACATCACCATCAAAAGAATATGTTGTATGATTATGAATACATCCTGTTAACTCAAAGTATTTCTTATCAAATATGTTTTTATTCTTCATGTATTACCTTATTAACAAACTTTTCTTATGATATTTATACTCTTTTCCGTTAACTTTTGCATTTATCTGCATGAGATATATTCCGCTGGATACTTGCTTGTTTACATCATTCTTTCCATTCCAAATAAAAGAAACATTTTGTGAATCTGGTTCTTGAATTATAGTTTTCACCAATTGTCCCTTAATATTGTAAATCTTAAGTTCAGCAGATTGCATTGTATTAGATATTGAAAATGCAATATTCATTAACTCATTTGATCTGCAAGGATTTGGAAAAATATTAAGACTTTGAGAAATAATTGGAATTTCATCCTCATCCAAGCTTACAAGACCTGGTTGAAATTCTGTAAATGGTAATTTATTTACATGAAAGATCTCTTTTGTCTCATCATTTTGAAGCCAAAAGACAACTTCACAATTATCAGATGTATTGGTTATGGTTGTATAATCATCATTCATATTAAAAAGAACAGAGTCAGAGATTATTGAACTGCTCAAAAATTGTGATGCTTCAACTTCAGCAACTAAATAAGTGAAAACAGGTAAAGTAATATCTAAAGGAATTCCGGGCTCGTTCAAAACATTTTCTATAATTCCAATTTTTAAAGAAAGATCATTAATAAATGAATTAAATAGTTGAGTTTGAGAGTTTTCTATCTCATAATAAAACCCAACATCACCCACTTCATTAAAAAATGCATAACATGTATCTGAGCTAATGAATGTGCCATTTGAAAAAGCTTCAGCATAAAACTCTGATAATTGAGAAGAATAGTTTGTTGTATAGCCTAACAATTTATTATAACCATTTACAATAGTAGCAGGAAATCCCATTAGATCATAATAATGATATCTTGCATATGAATCATTATTAAAAAAAGGTTCATCAACAAAATTTGCGAAGTAATTTACGGTGATGCAGTTAGATGTATCTAAAATGGACGATTGATCTAACCAGATGCTATTTGAGTTTGAATCATTTAATAAAATCGCATTTTCTATTAAAACTTTATTTAATTGTTCAGTATAAACCTGGAACTCATCTTCTTTTGAATTATTAAATGTTAAACTATCTAACGCACAAAACAATTCAGCTGCAAATTGATATTGAGAAGCTCTATCAGGGAGTATGAACATGAGACTATCGGTAAAATCAAATGTATAAATCTCATTTGCATTTAAAACAGGTAAATCAATTTGTGGGCAAGATGTACTATCTGAAGCATAAAGAAGCTCATAAGAACTATTTGGATCATTTAATGTTAAAGAGATATAACTATCAGAAACAGAAATATCAGAATTATTCTTTATTGTGAATTTTGGATAAATCAAGCTACCGGGCAGAAATACACCTTCCCAATCAATAGAAACTAAATCAAGGTCAATACCTTCAAATAATAATCTGCCATTTAAACTAAAAAGAAATTCCGAATCGTAACTAATACCGAACATATTATTATAATAACCATTATTCAAGAAATAGCTTTGCATACCACCTATAACAGAAGCTGAGATGAATTGATCTGTTGAATTTGTTGGATAATCTACAACAAGCCATAAAGTAGTATCTGTAATTGCATTAGAGAACGGAATATAATTCCAATTTTGATATTGGATCTCTGAAGCTTGAAGTGTACTTGTAAAAAGTAAACTGTCTTGATGAGTAAGGGGCTGACCGGATCTATCTTCACATAGTTTAATAGTTATTGGATCTGAGCCTGTTATTCCAGGTAAAAATATATTTGCTCCTTCAGCTTCGAAAGCCAGAGAATCTATATCTTCAAATAGTTCATTGAATTCAAATTTAACTGCCCAGCTTTCACTGCCAAACCAGTATTGATCATCTGTATTATTATGATAATAGAATAGTGTGTCACGTACAGACGGCGATACGTTCCTACCTGTTGCATTATAATGCTCAACAGCACCAAGCAATGAAAAAGTAAGTATGATGATCAAGAAAATATTTCTTTTCAAAAGCTACTCCTTAACAGCAAAAGTTTTGGTTTTATTCATTATTGTAAAGGATTATATCTTACGGGCTTTTTTTGAACCTTTCCAGCGTTTATGCACCCAAAACCATAAATGAGGATATTGATAAATGTATTTCTCAATTCTTTTTGAAATTATCTCTGTTAATTTAGTAATATCTTCTAAATTATTTTTAAAGCCTTCCGGTGAGATGATCTCTTCACAAATAAATAGGTGAGTTCCGTCATCCTTTCTAATAGCGTAGGCAGGCGCAATGGGACATCCTGTTTTAATAGCTATCTTAGCTGCACCAACAAATGTTGATGCTTCATGCCCTAAAAAATCGGTAAGAACGCCGTTTTTACCAGCATTTTGATCCATCAGTAAACTAACAATATAGCCCTCACTAAGCATTTTGAGTATTGGTCTGAGAGCATTTTTTTTAGTTATTACTATAACCTTATCTTTCAATCGCAGTGCATTTGTATAATCATCGAAATATCTGTTTCGTTGTCTTTTACCAACTACTGCCATATCAAAATGTGAAGCGATATATTTACCGGCAAGTTCCCAATTACCAAAATGTCCAGTTGCCAAGATAACACCTTTGCCGTCTTTAACAGCATTCTTCATATTATCCCAGCCTTCTATTTTACAAGTTTTAAAAAGTTTGTCTTTATTGCCAAAATACGATTCAGCAGTTGTTAAGCCCATGTGATAGTACATTTTCTTAATGATCTTCTTAATCTCTTTTTCTGTTTTTTCTGGGAACACCATTTCAAGCTGTTTTTTTGCTAATGAGTTACGGATATCAAATAAATTTGTACCGAAGACAAATAGATTTACCAGAAATGATCTTGTAAGCTTATATGGGACCAGCTTGAAGATATTGATGAATAATTTAAAAAAGAAAAATTCTATCTTACTCTTTGTTGCTTTCTTCATCAATTCTCCAATATTATTTTTGAAGCAAATTTGATGAGATGGTGTTTCTTAGTAAAGGAAATTAATAAGAATAATTGCTAAATAACATAGTATTTTTATTTATGTAATTTAAAGATCATTTAATAATTACTTTTTCTTGACTCCAACAATTTTAATTAAAAGCTGTAACAGAAATATTATTTAGGAGAATAATTTTGAATATTCTAGCTTTGAGTACAACTTCAAGTTCCGGTAGTATCGCAATTTATAAAGAAGATCACATTTCATACATAAATCATCTCGATATTAAAGTTACGCATTCTGAACGTTTATTACCGCAAATAGAAGCAGGGCTTAAGAATTCTAAAATTACTATCTCTGATATAGACCTAATTGTAATAGCCAATGGTCCGGGCTCTTTTACAGGATTAAGAATTGGACTAGCTACAGCAAAAGGCCTTTGTATGTCTCATAATATTCCACTTTTACCAGTAAGTACTTTAGAATTATTAGCAAATAATGTAGTTCATTCAAATAGGAACATCCTCGCCATAATTGATGCTAGAATGAAGGAAGTATTCACTGCACTTTATTCACCTGAAATGGATATAATTGTACCAGAAACAAATGCAAAACCAGAGGATTTTCTTAAACTAATAAAGGAACCTGTTATTATAGTTGGTGATGGTGCAAAAGAATTTAAAAAAGAGATCATAGAAAGTGGAATTGATCATATATTTTGCAATGAACATTTCAGTATTCCACTTGCCTCAACACTTATTAGTATAGCACTTCAAAGAAAAATCCCCGAATATAACTTTACTATAATCTCCGAATTAGAACCAAATTATTTACGAAAGTCACAAGCAGAGCTAGTACGCGACGAAAAATTAAATAAAAATAATTAGAGGTAATTAATGAAAATCCGACCAGGTTGGCATCAATATTTTATGGAAATGGCATATCTTGCGAGTACACGTTCTACATGTTTACGTAGACAAGTTGGAGCAATAATCGTTAAAGATAATCAGATAATATCATCTGGTTATAATGGCGCACCTAAACATATTAGGCATTGTGGAATTACAGGATGTCTTCGAGAGCAACTAAATGTACCTTCTGGTGAAAGACATGAATTGTGCAGAGGCGTTCATGCTGAGCAGAATGCGGTTGTTCAAGCTGCCATAAATGGTTCTTCTATTAGAGGAGCATCTCTTTACTGTACAAATCAACCTTGCGTAATTTGCTCTAAAATACTTATAAACGCCGAAATTAAAACTATATATATATCGGAACCTTATGAAGATAAACTTGCTCAGGAAATGTTAGCAGAAGCTGAAGTTGAAATGAATATTGTTGATAGAGAAACAGGTATATTAAAGAAATTACTATAATATATTTTTTAGATAAATAATCTATCTAGAATAAGTTTTTACATTATCATCTGTTATTATTTTAAAATTACCATTTAGAGATATTAACTTAACGATTTCACTTTTTACCGCAACATCTACTTGCCCAAGTAATTTGCCCTTTTTATCTAAACGAAAAAGTATTATTTGATGTTTTAGGCTACTCTTACCTAGTGTACCTTTAGTTTGCCCAATTATTACACCAATCTCAGCTCCATTATATAAGCTATAAATTCCAAGTGGAACAACATCAATATTAACTACACTTTCTAACATCTTACCCAAATTAAGTTCATAATATTTAGAAATTTTCTCCGACCATTTAACACTGCCATTTTTCTTTTTAAGGCAGTATATTTTTTCTGTTGTTACTACATAAATATATTTCCCCTGATCTCCTTCAAAAATTGAAACAGGTTCATCGAATGCTTTATCCCATTTTAGTTTACCTTCTGTTGTAAAAGTGTTTATCCAGCCGGCACCATATAATATAAAAAGATCGTTGATAGCAAAGATATTTTCAGTTGAGAAATTGTTATGAATATCTTTCTCTCGCAAAATAAAACCATTTTTTGTATTAATATAGAGTATCTTTAGTCTGTCTCCCCTATTTGATCTTGTTGGATATATCACTGAAACAAGAATCCCATTTTTTTCTGAAAATTGAATGTTATTATAACCAAGCATAAATGGTTTATAAGATTCTAGTAACTCCATTTTATTTGAGTATAACTTGAATTCTGTTCCATAATCATCAGAGAAATTTGAAATAATAAAATTTCCATTTTCGAGCATAATAATGTCGTGATCTTTTGATATTTGAAGCTTCTCTTCAGATTCCAGCAATGATCTATGAATTATTGTGTATCTTCTAACTTCTTTTGAAAAAGTTTCTTTTTCAATATCCCAAGAATTTTTTACTGTAAGAATGAAATCATTTTTTGTAGCTAGGAAGTGTTCACCCTTAGCAAATGGTATCTTTTTTCCTTTTTCCCAAATTATTCCTTCCTGAACATTTTCAGATAATAGATCATTAACAATTCCCAGATCCAAAACTGCGGGGTCAATTCTATTGGAATAATGACGGAAGATTTCATCTGTATCTCTATTTTGATATATATTTATTATGTTATCTTCTGTTTGAACAAGATCTATACTTTCTATTAGTCTTTGTGCAAAAATATTATCATATATCAAAAACAATAAAGTAATTAATGCAATTTTACGTAACATATACTTCCTCCGGATCTGTTTAGATCGCTTTTAAGTATAAAACAAGAAATGAGAATTATTAGATTTTGTAAATTAATCGAATTTGATCTTTAGATCATCATCGATTTTTGATTCAGGCTCTTTAGTTGAAATTGTATCGCCAACAGCTATACCTTCAATAATTTCAACCTGCTGAAAATTATTTATCCCTGTCTTTACAACAATACCTGCTCCAATTGAATCTTTTACTACTTTATAGACAATGTCATTCCCTTCATCATCAGAGAATATACAACGAATTGGTATAACTACAATATCTTTTCTCTCTTCACCTATTATTGTGATATTTGCAGTCATTCCAGGTTTTAATCTTTTATCAACTTCTCCCAACTCAATTTCCACTGGGAAAACTTTTACATTATTATAATTTATAGCCATTGCTGCAATCTTTGTTATACTTCCATCAAAAGTTTCATATGGATAAGCATCAACTTGAATGTTTACTTTCATTCCAACTTCAATTTTAGATATATCAACTTCGTTTATTTTTGTGTTTACTATCATTCTGCTAAGATCTGCAAGCTTAAGAATTACGGTTCCTGCAGAATATGAGCCGGAACTGGAAACAACCATTTCACCCTCTTCTACGGGTTTTAGGATTATTGTACCTGAAGCAGTAGAATAGAGTTTAGAAAGATTATCTGCAGATTCAATATCTTTAATTAATTCATATTGTTGAAGTGCAGAATCATAATTTATCTGAGCAGTTGAATAAGTATCTTTATAATTATCAAGTTCAGTTTCAGAAATATAATTATCAGCAAAAAGAGCCTTTCTCTTATTATATTTTTCTTTTGCATTTTCTAATTCAATTTCAGCTAATTTTAAATTACTATTAACCCTTAAGATGGCTTCTGCTTGGTTATAATCCGGTTCTATCTCTGCTATAAGATCTCCTTTATTTACAAAATCACCTTCTTCTATATGAAATTTTACAAGTTCTCCACTAACTTGAGATTTTTGCTCAATCTCTCTAATTGGTTGGATCTCACCTGTTTCTTCAAGTTTTATAACAATGGTTCCAAGTTCAACTTGATGATTCTTAGCTTTCCCACCAAATTTTGATCTATCTTTTTTACCATTAGATACATTGCAACTGCTTATAAATATCAATGATATTATCAAAGTAGTTATAAAAAAAACTTTTTTCATTTTATCTCCAATTATATTAATTTAATTTTATATTATTTATATTCTAAGGCTTTTAAATCTAGTTTTTGCTCTTTACCGTCACGAATAATTCCAAAGTTTATTTTATCATCAACTGAAATATCAAATACTGCCAACTCCGCATCACGAGTATCATTTATATTATTTCCATTAATCTCTTTTATTATGTCACCCTCTTGTAATCCTGCATTCTCTGCAGGACTGTTTCTTTGAATAAAGTTTACTAAAACTCCGTCAAGACTTTTAAGTTTTAAATGAGAAGCAATTAGTGGATTGATCTCTTGAACTTTGAATCCAAACCAGATCTGCCGTATTTTTCCATATTCAATTAATTCACGTGCAGATTTTTTTACAGCATTAGCAGGAATTGCAAATCCTAAACCAATACTACCACCTGATTCAGAGAATATGAATGTATTAATCCCTATGATTTCCCCGTAGATATTCACAAGAGGGCCTCCGCTGTTCCCCTGATTTATTGCTGCATCAGTTTGAACCATGTGGCGGTAGATCTTACCATCTTTATTTTCAGCAAAGTCTCTGTTAATGGCTGATATAACACCAACTGACACACTTGGCTTACTATCTTTAATTAAAAAACCATAAGGATTTCCAAGAGCGATAGCCCACTCTCCTATTATTAGATCATCTGAATCGCCAAATGATGCATAAGGTAATTCTTCACCTTCAATTTTAATGACCGCAATATCATGTCCTGTATCAATTCCAATTACTTTTGCATCAAATTGTCTTGTATCTGTTAAAATAATTTTTATTTCGGTGGCACCCTCTACAACATGAGCATTTGTAAGAATAAAACCATCTTTAGAAAATATAACTCCCGAGCCTATTCCCTGAATGCTGTATGGAACTTCATCATAGAATCCAAAAAACAAACTGTGCCTACGTTTTACGATCTGAGTTTTTATAACGTTAACACTTACTACAGCAGGTTCAACAATCTTAGCAGCAATTGTTATTGAATTCCTTCTTGAAGAAAATATCTCTTTTGTTTTCTTAAATTTATCAAATTCTAAATGATTTGGCTCATCTCTCGAGATTGCTTCAGAATCTATGTTCTTTATAACTTCATTATTCTTAATTAATACTGGGTAAAATATTAGAACAATAACAGTTAGTACTAAAATTAATATTACATGATTTCTGCTCATAACTATAATCCTATTTAACAAATAAATAAATCAGCATATTTCCTAAACCTATGAGAAAATGGATTGCTAAAACAAAAATTAGAACATATTTATATATGTATTTATTAAAATATTCCTTAATTAAATCAACATTAAGTTTTTTATCGAGTAATTCAATATATTTATTAAGTTCATATTTTTCCATGAGGAAAGGAATAAAAGTTCTTAAGAACTGCTTTACAACTTCAAATGCTATGGTTGATATAAAATATTTAACATTGTTTTTAACCGATTTAGGAATAAATTTATATTTATCCATAAAGGTGATTTTATCCCAGGTTTGATGAAATATTTTATATTCCCATTTTGTTATTCGCGAACCATCACTATCATCTTTTGTATCATTGATATAATCATTTACCAATTTTCTGATCTTTTTGAATAGCCAGATCTTTTTTCGAAAAACAAATGCAGGTGTAAACGGTAATCGCTTATTATTGATCTTAATTTCTTTGGATGGTATAAATAGGAAAAACTTTATTGCAAATATATACAGAAATCCGACTAACATATTTATAATAATAAAAATTAAAGGCTTAATAATAAACATTAGATCCTTCCTTGCTGAAATATTTCAATAAAATATTCTATTGATCTATTATATGTCTTTTCTGCATCATTAGGGAAGTAACAAGCAGGTAATTCATTCATAGAACGGTGGTAACCAATACATTCACAACATATACCTTTCTTACTGCAAGGATATGTACAATTACAATTTTCTATGTTTCTGCTCTGATTATTACAATGCACTTGTGAGCTCCTTATTAACACTTATGTTTAAGCATATTTTAAAACTATTTTTGTCAAATAAATAAGGTTTTAAGAAACAGAACATCACAGAATTTTATCTCAAATCATTCATTCAGTAATAAAATATTTTTCAAGCCAATCCATTGTGTATTGAATATCTTCAGGAATTGGAGCTTCTGCTCTTACAGTTTCTTTTGTTATTGGATGTTCAAACTCTAATCTATATGCATGTAATGCTTGCCTTTTAAGATGATTTGCCAACAAGTATTTCACTTTCTTTTGATAATGAAATGGCACAATACTAAGAGTGCGTTTTAGTGTTGAATATGTATTGTCACCCATTATAGGGCAATTAATATGTGAAAAATGAACGCGGATCTGATGAGTTCTACCCGTCTCGAGTAAAACTTCTACCAATGAGAAAAAATCGTAATATTTAATAATCTTATAATGTGTTACTGCTTCTCTTCCATCAGATGTAACTGTCATTTTTACTCTATCTTTTTTGCTTCGTCCTATTAATGTTTTAATTGTATCTTCTTTAATGGAAGGAATTCCGGCTGTGATCGCAAGATAAGTTTTTTTAATAGTTCTGTCTTGAAACATTCTAGATAACAAAGAATGAACTCTATCATTTTTAGCAACAATTAGAAGCCCACTTGTATCTTTATCAAGTCTGTGAACAATTCCTGGTCTTTGCGGGTCGTGCTGAATTGATAGTTTTTTATTAAAATGGAACATCAAAGCATTTACAAGCGTTCCATTTTGTATTCCAGCTCCAGGATGAACAACAATTCCAACAGGCTTATTCACTATTGCTATATCATCATCTTCCCAAACAATATCAATTGGAATATTCTCTGGTTTAATCTCAAGATCTTTGACCTCAGGTAAACTAATTGTTATAATATCGGATAACGATAACTTATAATTCTTTTTAACTGGTTTATTATTAACCAGTATTGCATGATCTTGTAAAAGTCGATCAATAAAAGATCTTGAGTATAATTCATCAATTTCTAAACTTACAAGATACTTATCTATTCTTTGCTTTTCATTTGCAAGATATTCAATTTTCATTTTATTTTCTATATCTCTTCTTCTTTATTTTGCTTTCTTTTTTCTAGATTTGTTAATGCAATTATTGCACCAATTGGCTGTCCTGCAGCATTACGGATCATTGCGCTATTAAGAATAATATGTCGTTTAAGTGAGGGTACAAAAAACTGTTGTGGTTCTTGCTTTGTTTGAGAGTTTAAAATATTTAGCGTATATTTTTTTATATTGTTTTCAATTTCGGGAGGAAAGTTCGCTTCTATAATATTAGATTTATCATCTAATGCCGGAAAAGTATCTGTAACTTTTTCATTCATATAGATAAAGTTGCCTTTTTTATCTACGATTACAAATCCATCATCAGTTAGGTTTAAAATAGAAACAATTCTGTTATGATGTTCTACTATTTTTTCCCTTTTTAATTTATCAAAAGTAAGAATAGATTTAAGCATTACCTTAAGATGAGAGATTACAGCATAAAATTCTTTATCAATAGAGGTTTCCTGATTATTTAGATCAATATCGATGGTATAAACACCTTGTGAAATATCTTTGATGATGTTATTGATCTCAGTAAAAGCTTTATGAAGGAATATTGGTACGTAGATTACAATAATAAGTGTTAAAAGAAACTGTACGAAAATTCCTATAAAGATCGTATTCTGCACATCTAATTTTATTTGGAAGAAACTGCTTGAATTGTTTATAAGATGTAAAATTATTCCAGCTTGAAGAATTGAAACAATGAACATTATAATTACTAACAATTTGATCTTTCCGCTAAATGATAACCTCATAATACTATCCTTTTTTACTTGTTTCTTCAATTAACTCATCAATTTTACTTTTAGGCCCTATAAGCACCATTACATCTTCTTCATTTATTACATCATTTGCACCGGGCATATCATTTATTTCATTACGAATTACGTTTTCACCTTCTTCGGTAACACTTTGAGTTGTAAACTTTATGGCAATTATATTCACACCTTTTTCTGTTGGAAGAGCAAGTTGTTGCAATGTTTTCCCTATCCATACATCTGGTACGATCAGCTCTACAACACTGTGCCCACTAGAAAGATCAACATATTCCATTACACTGCTTGATATCAGAGAATTAGCTAGTTGTTTTCCAATTTGCTCTTCCGGGAAGATAATATTATGAATACCAAGAAGTTCTAAAATTCTTGCATGAACTTTGCTATCTACTTTTGCGTGGATATTGCTAACTCCAAGTTTCTTTAGAAGAACAGTTGTTAATACACTAACCTCTATGTTATTCCCAATAGCCAAAATAACGGCATCTACATCTTGGATTCTATTCATTTTCAACGCTTTTTCATCTGTGCTATTTAGATGTATCGCAACACTTACACGTCCAGCAATCTCATCAATAAGAGCTTTATCGTTATCAATTGCGATTACTTCAGCTCCTCTTTCAAAAAGAGTTGTTGCAACATTCATACCAAATTTTCCCAAGCCTATCACTGCAAACTTTGCCATATATACTCCTATTCTACACCCAAATTGGTTGTAGGAAAAACTCTATCTTAAATAATTTAACCAATACTTATTTTTTCTTCAGTGTATGTAAAGTAAGATCTGTCTTTAGTTTCTGAAATTGCAAACATAAGTGTTAATGGACCTACTCTTCCTAAATACATTAATAAAACAATTATCACCTGCCCAGCACCCGATAAACTGTTTGTAATTCCCATAGAAAGTCCAACTGTCCCAAAAGCTGATATTGCTTCAAATATGATTTTTTCGGATGTAAACGGTTCAAAAATAAGTAATAGAAAAATCATTAGCGTAAGAAATGAAATAGATGCAGCTACCAGTGCCATTACTTTCTTAATTATTCTTTCTGATACTTTTCGTTTAAAGATATTTACATCTTTATGTCCACGAAACATAGCTATTACGGCAACTAAAACAACAACTAATGATGTTGTTTTTACTCCACCTCCAGTTGAACCGGGTGAGGCACCAATAAACATTAATATTCCAGAAATAAACGATGATCCTTTACTTATGTTTGATGTATCAATTGTATTAAATCCAGCTGTTCTGGTTGTAACTGATTGGAAATATGATGCAAACAATCTATCAGAAAAGCTAAAGCCCTTCATCTCATTATTATATTCTGAAATGAAGAAAATAATTGTTCCTAAAAGAAGCAATGTAAGCGTGGATGAGATTACAATTTTTGAGTGAAGTGTTAATCTTTTATAACGGAATTTATTTGTAATAGTTCTCTGAATATCTTTCATCACAGGGAAGCCAATTCCACCCAAAATTATAAGTGATGTGATAACAAAATTAATATTGAAATTATCTAAATATATCATTAAGCTATTAGGATATAAACTAAATCCAGCATTGCAAAATGCTGATACAGAATGAAATATTGCGTGGTACATAGCTTGATTTATATTATATGATTTTGATATAAATGTAAAATACATTATTACTGCACCAAGTAATTCTAGAGTTATAGTAACTATAACAACACTCTTTACCAGATTTATCATATCAAGTTTATTAGATTCACCACTTACGTTCTGCATCATAGATTCTCGTTTTAAACTTAGTTTTTGCCCAAGAATTATAGCGAATGCACTTGATATGGTCATTATTCCTAAACCACCAATTTGTATTAACGTTAGAATGATCATCTGCCCAAAATATGTAAAGTGTGTGCCAGTGTCATAAACAATTAAACCGGTAACACATGTTGCAGATGTTGATGTAAATATTGCTCCTAAGAGAGTTGTTTCTTCACCGTTTGTAGTAGCAACAGGTAGCATGAGCAAGAGCGTTCCTATAAATATTGTAAAAAAGAACGTTAACATTACCAGTACTGGTGGATTATCAGAGAGTTTATCTAAGATCGTACCCTTCTTATTTGATAATGATCTCATATTTAATAGAGAGATTATTTGACGACCTATTAAAAAGAGCTGAAAAACTCTCTCGGAATCTTTAATCATTAATCCAATGAAAATAAAAATGATATCTGGCAGGAGGTTAAGAAGTCTTTGTACAGTAATTCCATTTTTAATTAATCTATAACTTATATAAAAAGTTAAGAAAATTATGGATATTTGTGTATATATACTAATTATTGAGTTATTTAGTTTTAATAAATTTAAAAATAATAACTCAAAATTTGCAATTGCAAATATTGTTAAAATTACAATTGCAATCTTTTGAACTTTATCCCGCTTTGTTTCTATCATTTTAATTTATTTAAGACTTAGGTTAAACTTTAAGTGCTTTTACAATATTCTCCTGAATTGTATTTATTGGATCATCTGCATTAACTCGAATAAGTTTTCCTTCATTTGAGAAATATGTAATAACTTCAGAAGTATCATTATAAAACTTTTCGATTCTTTTAATTATAGCAGCTTCATAGTCATCATCTCTCTGAACAATCTCTCCACCACATACATCGCATACACCTTCTACCTTTGGTTTGCTGTAAAGCAGATTATAATCCTTTTTGCAATTTACACAATTTCTTCTTGATGAAACACGTTCAATAGCTTTTTCATCTGACAATTCTAGAAGAACTACTTTATCTATAGTAAAGTTATTTTCCAAGTACTTTAATTGCTCCATGTTTCTTGGGAATCCATCTAATATTGTACCATTTTTTGCATTTGCTAATGCATCTTCAACAATTTGGAAAACATATTTATCAGGTACAAGTTCTCCTTCATCCATAAACTTCTTTGCAGTTAGCCCTAATTCAGTTTTTTTCTCAATATTCTCTCTAAGCAGATTTCCAGTAGTTATATGTTTCCAACTAAAGTTCTCTTCAAGAATCTTAGCTTGAGTTCCCTTCCCACAACCTTGAATGCCAATTAATAAAATGTTCATTTTTACTCCTTTTAATATTATTATTAATAAATTTAAGAAGAATATTTTTATAATTGTCTTTAACGTCAAGCATAACATTTTAAGTGTAATAATTTATATTTTTTCAATATCAATTTGAATTTCACAAAATAATTGACCAATTTATTCGCATTTCTTGAATAACATCTATGAATAGAATAGTATTAACAGGAGCAAATGGATTTGTTGGAAGCGCTTTAGCAAAAAAACTGCATGATAACGGGAATGATGTTATTTGTCTTATTAGAAAGAACTCTAATACAAATCTAATTGAGCATAAAAGTACTATTCGTCAAATTGATTATAGCGATATAGATTCTTTAGAAAGTGTAATCAGAAATGCTGATATTTTTATTCATATAGCAGCTTTAACAAGAGCTCGCAAATGGGATACGTTCAAGAAAAACAATATTGATCTTACCAATAAACTTTTACAAATTTGCAATAAACATTCTATAAAACAATTTATTCTCTTAAGTAGTCAGGCTGTTGCAGGACCTGCAATGAATGAAGATCATGCAAAAAAAGAAGATGATTTGCCAAATCCGGTAACGATGTATGGTAAGAGCAAGTTAGTGGCTGAAGAGTTAGTGCAGAAGAATTCGAAAAACCCATGGACAATTATTAGACCAGTATCTGTGTATGGAGCAGGTGATAAAGATTTTCTTAAGCTTTTTAAAATGGTTAAAAATCATATAGTTTTTATAAATAGTTTTAAAACAAAATCATATAATCTCATTCATATTGACGAACTTACTGAAATTATCGAACAAATAATTTTAAACAAAAATGCTTTCAATGAAATTCTATTTGCAGCTCATCCAAAAGTATTAAAAAATATTGAATTACACAAATTAATTGGGAAAGCAATAAATTCAAAAACAATAACAATTAGAATTCCTGAATTTATGCTCTTCCCTATTGCTTCTTTTATGGAATTTCTAAGTTTTATCTTCAGGAGGAACTTCCCAATATTGAACAGGGATAAAGTAAAAGAATTTAAAGAAGATAATTGGATAGTTGACACATCTAAAACCAGTAAGAAATTAGAAATTGAATTTGAAGATGAATATATTAATAATTTTAATAAAACTTATGAGTGGTATAAAAATAAAGGATGGTTATGAAAAGTATTGGAATAATTCTGCTAATTATTAGCTTTGCAACTAGCATCTGGTCACAATCAGATATTGTAGAAAACACTGCTCAAAATAGTCAGCCTGCTCAGATTGAGGTAATAGATTCATTAAGTATTAAAGCAGATATTGATTCTTTAAAAGATAATATAGATCCCAAATTACTATTAACTGAAATGAACAATTTCTTGGTTGACAAAAGAGAAATGGAAGATGAGTTTTTTATACCACATTTAATTTATAATGAGAATTTTCATTTAAGCTCACCATTTGATCTGAATGTTCGCATTAAAAAAAATGGATTTTCAGAAATCCCTTTTGCATTAAGTAATTTGCAAATGCTCCAAAATAATCAAAATTTTTACAATGCAATTTACAAAAGAGGATATATTATTTACAATTCATTAAGATATTCTCTACCTGTTGCGATTGCAGAGGCTTATATGGGTCTTGGTGATATAGATATGAACAACTTATCCATCTCACTGATTAAAGGAAGCATTTTGGGAAACCCAGCATTTGATATACAACTTGATTTCTTAGGTGAGAAAGGCAAATGGTTGGGTTACGAAGATGAAGCATCTCAAAATTTTCATTTACATTTATCATATAATCTTGGGTTTTCTAAAATCCATTTCGATAACAGTTTTATTGAACAAGCACTTCCAGGTGAAAAATATCTTAATGGTTACCAACATCCTTTTCAATCAACTATAAATGAAGAAAAGGAATATTCCATTATTGTAGAAAATGAAATTCTGGATGTTGGATTCAAATATAAACAAAATGATTATGAAATGGGTGAAGTATTTAGTAAAGAACGTGATCTTCTACAGGTTTTAGCAAAAAGGAGATTCCAAATCCCAAATCATTTTATTGATGTTTCATACGAATTTGTATCCGAGGATATTGAAATTGATAGTTATTCAAATCCTGACACAATACAAACTGTCTTTACTGATAATATGTATTATATTTTCTCATGTGATCATGAATCAAATATTTTTGGATTCAATATTGGAAATACTGCGTTTTACCAAGATGGGAATAATTTCCAATTTGATTCTGAACTTATTAAAAAACTTTCTAATAGTTTTAATGTCTTAGGTGAATTTACTACAAAATCAAATGAATACTTAGCAAATCCTTTAGATATCTATCCACGAAAAGAATCAAGGTCTAGCGTTGGTGGTGGAGTCTTTATTGACTCTCCCATAATAAATTTGAAAGCAATAATAGGACAACATCACATAGAGGATTTCAATGGTAATTATCGTTATTTAGAGAGCACTGTAAATTTGGGATTAACAAAAAATGTTGGAATTATATATGATCTATGGGTAAGAAATGAGAAGACAACATATCGAGTTGAGAATAATACTGATGTTATGAGATACCCAGAGTGGCAGATATCTGAGAAACTAGAGCTGATTTATCATTTAAGATATAATAATGCTATAAAACTTGGTGTTAAACATATTCATCATTCTAATTATTCTTACACTTTAGATGATCTTGAAGTTATTTTTAGAAACGATTCCCAAAACTTTGATGCATATCTTAAAATTCAATTAACAGATCGATTCGAAATAAGTGTAGATGCAATAAATTTAACAAATAATAATATTATGTTTACTAATTCGAACCATGCAGGTACACATTTTAACTTTAATGTGCATTGGATATTTATCAATTAGGAGAGTACATATGAATTTTCAAAAAATAGTTTTTCTTATATTACTGTTAATAATATCAATATCTATGAGCTTTTTAATAGGTTCTGTTTTTGGTGAAAATATTTTTGATTTAAATGGATATGGATTTCAGTTTTTAATATTCTCAATTTTGGGAAGTTTCATCTTCTTTTGTTTAAAATATTTAAAAAGTTATGATATGCTAATTGTTGTTATTTTCATATC
>Ga0233431_1003340_pt1 | contig 19599 bp, 16 predicted proteins | sample SI_118_April2016_FD_179867 | JGI IMG/M metagenome (GOLD analysis project Ga0233431, IMG submission 179867) | Seawater microbial communities from Saanich Inlet, British Columbia, Canada - SI_118_April2016_200_MG | ecosystem: Environmental > Aquatic > Marine > Inlet | place: Canada: British... | reverse complement strand
ATATTGCTTTCATGATTTATTTATACGTGATACACGTATAGATGGCAAGTGTTTATTTTGCTCACAAATGCCAATAGCAACTGTTTCGCATAGACTGCTGAAAAAACAGAGAGTGAGATTGGTCTGAATGTGAATGTTCCGAATCTCATAAAATGGTCGTTTGATGAGACTACTTTATTATGGTTTTTTTTACTGTAAATAAACTTGAATTGCTTGTTTCATTTAGTAAAGTGGCTCTGTTGCAAAAAATCCAAATGTGATATGAAATCACTAAACAGCATCAAATAAAATAGGAAACGGTATGAGTGATTTCAAATGGAAACATTTCCAAGGCGAGATTATTTTAGGTTGTGTGAGATGGTATTGCAAATATGGAATCAGTTACCGAGACTTAGAAGAAATGATGCTGGAACGAGGCGTTGAAGTGGATCATACCACTCTGTTTCGATGGGTTCAGCAATACGCTCCTGAAATTGAAAAGCGCTTGCGTTGGTACTATCAGACACGCTCAGCTGAAAGTTGGAAGGTTGATGAAACCTATGTGAAGGTCAAAGGTGTTTGGAAATATTTGTACCGAGCAATCACCAAAAGTGGAAAAACATTGGATTTCTATTTATCATCCACCCGTAATGCTAAAGCTGCCAAACGTTTTTTAGGCAAAATACTGCGTAGAATGAAAGAATATGAAAAACCCGATACAATCAATACAGATCTAGCTCCAAGCTATGGCCAGGCAATCCGGGAATTAAAAGAGGAAGGCTATCTGGGAGAAGAGGTACTCCATCGGAAAGTCAAATATCTGAACAACCGGATTGAAGCGGATCATGGCAAACTGAAACGCCTAATCAAACCTACTTTGGGTTTTAAATCGATGAAAACGGCTTATGCTACCATTAAAGGATTTGAGGTAATGAGAATGTTTAAAAAAGGTCAGTTCGATATGTGGAAATACGATCAAGGACTAACAGGAGAGATCCGTCTAATGGAAAGACAATTTGGAGTCTTTTCAGCTGCATAAGCGCATGTGTCCTCAGGACATTTTTAAACTATCCAATTTTTTGCAACAGAGCCATCATGTCGCAAAATAATATATATATGTCGCAATAAGGGTAGCAAGGCCAATAAAATTTTCGTATTCTTGTTAAAAATTGGCAAAAGCATTGCTACATTCTCGCTGATCGTCGCGCGTTGGATTTCCAAAAAAGTGAACGTCCTTTACAAAAGACAGGTCATGGAAGAAGGTTATTCTGAAAATGTATTTAGTCCGCCATTTCACCCTTACAGTGAAAATCTGCTTGACTCGATTCCTGAGCCATATCCTGACTCCAAATTTTTAGAAAGCCGTAAGGAAGATGGTATATTAGATGAAGCGGATAATGAAAATCCCAATGGATGTCCTTTCGTAATTCGATGTAATTACGCCCTGGATGTTTGTAATTCTCAGCGTCCTCCGTGCCTGGCCTTTGCCAATAATCATCATGTTTATTGGCAAAGGCCTCCAGAAAAAATGCCTTTGCGTGCATCTCACGGAGCGGGAAAGAGCAGGTAATCATCATACTGGAAGTACCAAGTCGTCATAACCACTAACATCGCGTTCAATACTGAAAGGAAATTGAAGTAATGAAAAACATCTATTTCGAGTCAAACAATAAAATCGGTACCCATCGGAAAAAAATAAACAAATGAAGCGGTGTGTGCCTATCGGGAATGAAATGCTGATTCACAGTTCTTCCACAACATAGAATGCGCCTGATTCAGGTATTGGGAAATATATCGATCACTTATACTAAGGAGAACATTTGATGGAAATTTTTAGTTTTATAGATCTTAATGATAAACAGATCACACGTATGCGAGAAATCGCAGGCAATGATCAGCTCCATATACATGGCTGGTTTGCTGAAGGGAATATAATTGAGCCGGCATTCCCCAACAGTGAAGTGGTCTTTGGGAACATTCCACCTTCCTGGCTTCCGCATGCGTCTTCCACCAACTGGATTCAGTTAGAGTCCATAGGCTTTGGTGAATATTTGGATTTGGATTGGCAGGCACTAGGCGAGCGCATCACGATGACCAATTTGGCAGGCTTTTTTTCCGAACCCGTCGCAGAGACTGCGCTCGCAGGAATATTGAGTCTGTATCGTGGAGTGGATCAACTTGTTTTGTTAAAAGAAAAAAAACAATGGATAGGCGATCCGATGCGCACACAGTTGCGGACCCTTAAGGGGGCCAATGTGGTGCTTTTTGGATATGGCGCTATCAATCGTCGCCTGACCGAATTGCTCAGTCCTTACCAGTGCTTTGTCACACACTTTGATATTGGGTGGACGCCGGCACAACTGGATGAGGCACTTGCCACTGCCGATATCGTGTGTTGCTCGGTGCCGGAAACAAACACTACCATCGGGTTGTTTGATGAGGCGAGACTGGGGCTACTCAAGCGTAACGCTTTGTTTATCAACGTCGGCCGTGGCAGCATTGTCGATGAAAACGCATTGGCCACGGCTCTTTATCATCACCAGATCGGTGGCTCCGTGATCGATGTCACTTTGAAAGAACCATTATCTGAAGAGCATCCCTTGTGGGATGCGCCGAATACTATCCTGACCCAACACACCGGCGGGGGAACGTTTGATGAGGTTGATCGGAAGATCGAAGTCTTTGCTGATAATCTCGCGCGTTATCGTAAAGGTGAACCGTTGCTCGGTATAGTCAATTTTGAACGAGGTTTTTAATGCCAACAATTAAACAAGTACGCTGTGTGTTACTCAGCTCCCCTTATGCCGATGCAGATGATCCGGAAATCAAGGAATGTTTCCCCAATGGGCCAAAGCGTACCATTGGCATGGTCGAAGTAACACTGGATAACGGTATAACCGGGCTAGGAGAAGGTTATATGGCTGTCTTCGCACCAAAAGTTTTCCAATCGATCGTCGAGCTGACAACCCCCTATATGATCGGCAAGGATGCATTTGCCATTGAAGATCGCGTGAGCGACTTGTGCAGTGTCTGTGACTATTGGTCGCTGCAAGGGGCCGCTCGTCACGTCACCAGCGCTTATGAAATTGCCTTGGTTGATGCTAAGGCAAAAACTTTAGGCGTGCCAGCCTACGATTTGTTGGGTAGCGCTACAAGTGACGCTATTCAAATTTATGGCAGTGGTGGTTGCTGCGATGCCAAAGAACAATTCCAAAGTGAATTGGATATGCTGGGCTCCCTGGGGATTGAACTCTATAAAATTCGAGCGGTTAAAAATGATATTCAGCGTACGGCGTGGATTTTAGAAGAAGCTGGCCGCCGTGGAATCAAGGTCGGCATTGATATGTGTCAGAATCTTGCTGATCCGCCACAAGCCGTTAATGATGTTGTGGCTTATGTGGAAGCGGTACGGAGTCTGACCAATCAACCCATCGCCTTTCTCGAAGAAGCCATCGGTCCGGACTGTCCGGAAGGCTTCAAGGAACTGCGCGCACGTGTAGATATAAAGATATGTGGTGGGGAAATAATTACCACACCTAAAGAGATGATCAACCGTATGAAAGATGATGTTTATGATTTCGTCCAGCCCGATGCTTCAGTAATTGGAGGAATAAGTGCTGTGATGGACATCTTCGCTGCTGGTCAAACCTATGACACAGATGTCGTCGTCCATGCATGGGGAGGGGCTGTTGCGATTATGGCCAGCTATCATGCCGCCTTTGCCAGTGGTGGTAATTTGGTGGAATATCCCATGCTGGATTTTCCGTTGAGCAAAGAAATGATCGGCGATCAAGGTAAAATAGAGCATGGTCGACTGATTCGGCCTACTGCTCACGGCATTGGCATCACACTAACGCCTGAAACGGAAGCCAACTACCCATTTGATGAAACCGCGGTATACTCCTGCGTTTTACATAACTGGGGACCACCACCGGATGACTATTGGAAATAAGAGAAACCAACGATAAGTTTATCCCTGAAATGGTAGTTAATAATCAGGTATTAGAAGATGGTTTTTATAATCGAAAACATGACTGCAAACTAGGCAATACAAAGAAGTCCAGAAATCGATGATTTCTTATGTCATGCCTTTTTACCACTTACGGAGTCAGATCGAATCTGAATACACCAGTGGCGATGGATATTTGGATAAGTTGTGCATGGAATTGGTGGGTTTGCCTTCTAGTGCTTGCCGACCACCCACCCGTGATATCCGCCAGAAGTATCGAAAAGAGACACTCGTTATGCTAAAGTCAATTGAGGTACCTGGCATCATTGCAGAGTAGTTGAGTGACCTCCGGCTAAAGCCGGAGGCTGGTTTACGAACCTCCTTTAGGAGGTACGCCTGTCCCTGTTATGCCGTAGTGAGACCATCCAATAAATTGATAATACAAGATTACTAATTCGCCATTCCATTGCCAAGGTTTACAGATTTATGTTAATCATCGATTATTTTTAAACCAATTTCAAAGAATTAAAACTTCTGAATATCTTCCTTTCCGTTTCAGCTGTTCGCAATTTATTGAATCGCCATTTGACGTAAATTTGGATTAATATGAAGACTCCTGCCGCTCCAGAAACTTTATATACCTGTTCCGTCACTAATTTAACTCCATCAACTTTAAATTGATTCGAATATTTTCTCCGCTTTTTGGTCGTTTCCACCTCCTAAGAATACTTTTTAAAGTACTCTTAATGAAGTGTTGATATTATCCATACAACATCAAAATTCGTTGTGAATCATTGTTATTCAAAGGTTTTCAGGGAAAATAATATTTTATTAATACAATTCCCTATTCTTCTTATTCTGAAAAAAGAATTAAGTTTTATGAATTTGCCTAATTATAAACTACCTTTAAACAAATTTGAGAATGGTATTTTAATATCAGTGGTATTATATATCTCAGGTTCATTATATAGCATTTCATTTCCCAATCTCTTAAAAGCGTTTCCCTGTCATTTGTAAATCATGTCGCAAAATAATAAATATATGTCGCAATAAGGGTAGCGCAGCCAATATAATTTTCGTATTCTTGTTAAAAATTGGCAAAAGCATTGCTGCATTCTCGCTGATCGATGTGGATTTACAGTACCTGCTCCTCCATCGGTCGAAGGAAGCTTTTGTGACACAAACTAGTATAAATTGACTAGTTTTAACTTTTTAATGAAAAGCAAAAAGGAGACATAATGATTAGAAAAATTAACGTCAGGGCGCTCATCAGCATGTTTGTTTTACCTTTGATAGCGGGATCTTTTCTGATAGCTACACCCGCTGAAGCCATGGATAAAGTCACTCTGAGAACCAATTGGCTCTTCTACGGTTCTCATGGAATTTTTTATTATGGTAAAGACCTAGGCTTTTACGCTGATGAAAACATTTCAGTGGATATTCGGCAAGGAAACGGATCAGGAAATGCTGTCCGTTTGGTAGCCAACAAGAACGACACATTTGCCTATGGCTCTTCTTCGACCATGTTGAATTTAGCTGCCAAGGACGCTCCTGTGATTTCAGTGGCCACTATCGACGCTATGGGTGCTGATGCCGTTTTATGTAGGCCTGATTCCGGTATCATGAAAATTAAGGATCTGGAGGGGAAACAGATCATGACAACGGCGGCGGCAAGTGTAAATACTTTCTTCCCGGTAGCTCTTAAAAATGCAGGTGTAGACGCATCGAAGATTCGTCTTATTAATGTGGCTGAAGCCGCACTTGTTCCAAGTTATCTCCAGAACAAAGCTCCTTGTATCTTGGGTGGCATCGACGATAAGCCTGCTGAGATCCAGGCCAATGGAGGCAAAGCCCCGGTTATCTTTAATTATGCCTATTACGGCGTAGATCAGCCTGGATACTCTATTGTTGCGCATAAAGACCTTGTGAAGAATAATCCAGATCTGGTACGCCGATTTGTGAAAGCAACGTTGAAAGCGACCGCTGCAGCTCTTAAAAATCCTGATGCATGCGTTGACTCTTTAGTTAATTGGGCAGGCGAAGCCGCAGTGGAAAGAAAACAGGCCCGTCAAGTGTTGGATGCAACTCTATCCATCCTTTTTTCGCCGAATAATACCAAAAAGCAGATTGGTCTGAATGTCGAAAAGGATTGGATTAGTGCTATGAAACTTTTTAAAAAATATAAAGGATTAGAGACCAATAAAAAAGCCTCAGCATTTTTCACCAATGAATTTATCGAATAAGAAGGAAATCTGGCTTTGTCGAGAGGGTTCCCCTTTCGACAAAGCTTTACGGGAGGAGGATTGATGGTTGATGAGTTTATCCGGCTTGAAGGAGCCAGTAAATGTTATGATTCGAAAAAAGGACCCATTAATGCGGTTGCTCCGATGGATCTTAGTATTAATCGAGGGGAATTTGTTTCCTTTTTAGGACCTTCTGGCTGCGGAAAGAGTACAATGATGATGATGATTGCTGGGCTTCTGGGTTGTACAGAAGGAAGCATTCACATTGACGGCGAACGCGTCGTAAAACCTCAAACCAATATCGGAATTGTGTTCCAGAACCTGGTATTGGTAGATTGGAGGGATGTACTGGGCAATGTGCTCCTTCAGGTGGAAATGCGGAAACTAAAAGTGAAAGACTATGAAACCAAAGCACGGGAGCTTTTGGCTTCGGTCGGACTTGAGGATTTTCTGAACCATCACCCCTACGAGCTTTCTGGTGGTATGCAGCAGCGAGCAGCTTTTTGCCGGGCTTTGGTCCATGATCCACCACTGGTGCTGATGGACGAACCCTTGGGCGCACTGGACGCAATGACCAGGGAACAGCTTCGAAAAGATCTGGAGAAACTATGGATGGCTACTGGAAAAACCTTCGTGTTTGTTACTCATGACATTTCCGAAGCAGTACAACTTTCAGATCGAGTCATTATTATTTCACCTAGGCCAGGACGAGTCGATGCTGAATTTACCATTGATTTGCCTCGGCCTCGGGATTTCAACGTAATGCAAAGTGATAAATTTCACCATTACGTCAAGGAAATTTCCAGTATATTCATGAGATACGGGGTTATATAAAACGTGGAAACAATTGAAATCAAGAATCATCAAGATAAGAAACACGGAATCACGTCTTTTTTTTACAAGTGGATGAGGGAGGCCTATCTGCCGACGCTCACCATGATTTTTTTCTTCGTACTATGGGAAGTTCTAATACGCTTGCTGGAAGTACCACGGTATATCCTGCCAGCACCTCTGGCGATATTCAAAGAGTTCGGAAAGAATTTCCCCCTTATTTGGAGCCACACATTAGTAACCGCAAATGAAACTTTTATCGGATTCGCAATCGCGGTCGTGGTTGGGGTGCCTCTTTCCATCTGCGTGGCTTTTTCTGAAACTTTGAGACGGACTGTTTACGTCGGTTCGGTTGCCTTAGGAATGGTTCCGACGATTGCCTTTGCTCCACTTTTTGTAGTTTGGTTCGGATTCGCTTTCGCATCTAAGATGGTTGTAGTTTTCTGGGTCTGTTTTTTCCCAATTCTGATCAATGGAATCTTTGGTTTTATTTCTCTGAGTGACGAACTGAAATATTTCAGCCAGTCCACAGGGGCCAACCAGATTACCACATTTTGGAAGATTCGCTTGCCAGCGGCTTTACCTCAGGTTTTTTTGGGACTTAAGGGTGGCGCTATCAATGCTACAATTGGTGCTACCATTGCGGAATGGATTGGCGGTAGTGCCGGGTTGGGATACTATATTCAGGTAGCCACAGGGGATTTTAACATGCGCCTGGCGTTAGCCTCAATAATCATGCTTACATTAGTAGGACTTCTTCTTTATTTCTTGGTTGTATTAGTAGAAATTAAGCTGATTCCATGGCACGAATCACAACGTGATAATGTTTGAACCTAAAAACGAACGGAAACATAGATATGAAAAGGAAATGGCTTACCGGAAACCGAATTACAATATTCTACGGAACCTTGCTTATCATCATTTGGGAGTGTTGGTTAAGGCTGTTTGAGATTCCTGTGTACCTTCTTCCGAAACCCTCGGGCATTGTTGTGAAGTTCATCCAGCATTTTCCTCTTATTTTGGAATATACCTGGATTACGGGAATTGAAAGCTTCGGAGGTTTTTTCGTCTCTATTGCTTTAGGTATTCCTTTATCCCTATTCATTGCGTTTTCTGATTTCCTACGAAAAACACTGTACCCTAGTATAGTAGCCTTACAGCTTGTGCCGAAAATTGCTCTCGCGCCCCTGTTTGTCACCTGGTTTGGATTTGGGATGATGCCGAAATTCATCATTGTTTTCCTTCTCTGCTTCTTTCCCATTCTTCTCAATGCTATATTGGGTTTTACATCACTAAGACAGGAACTTCAGAACTTCGCCCTTTCCACTGGTGCAGACCCGCTAACTGTCTTCTGGAAGGTGCGTTTGCCTGCGGCACTACCTCAGATATTCGTAGGTTTTAAATGGGCTGCCGTTAATGCTACTGTTGGGGCTACCATTGGCGAGTGGATCGGAGGGGACGCAGGCTTAGGATATTACATCCAGATTGCCTCTGGGGACATGAAGATGGATTTGGCTTTTGCTATCATTGTAATGCTCGCATTTCTTGGACTAGTTCTTTATTTTCTTGTAGTAGTTTTCGAAAAGATCTTGACACCATGGCACGTATCCCAGCGATCCTCTGTGCATGGCGGTGGTATGGTAGGTATGCAATAAGACCACATGTAAAACTCTTCCACTTTCGAGTTTGAAATAATTGTTTTCTTTACTTCCTTATTTTGGTATCAAGCAGAGCAAATTTGACCGCCCGGGATTAATAGGTGAATAGGGAACATCGATTCCTCTTTTTTTAATCAGTGCTTACCATTGGAGCTGCTTGAAAATACCGGAAAATGTTAGTGAAAATACATATCTTTGGAAGTGAGATTCTTTCAATTACCAGGTAAAAAACAACATTTGAGACAGAACTTGAATTGATTGGGAGATGCCGTTGATCATAAAAATTTTAGTTTCAGGGATATTGAAAAGGTATTTTGATCAGACATCCTTTCAGATTGTCCTTAATGATAATGCCACACTCCGGGATCTATACGAATATATCCACGAGCATTGGGTGGAGTGTTTGCCGCCATCCATATGGAATCGAGATAAAAAGAAATTTCGAGGGCCCGTTATTGTAATGAGTGAACAACGAGTATTGAAAAACGACGATGAAAAACTGTACAACGAGCAGATTATAAATATGTTTAGATTTATATCTGGTGGATAGACGATTAATGAAAAATTCCATTGATTGTGAAAATTTCTAAAAGGAGATGATATGTCTGAAGTCATAAAAGGGTATACTGCCAAACAATTGAGAGTTTCGCTTAGTGATAATACAATCAAAACAGAACCAACCGATCCGAAGGTCATCCGGAAGTACTTAGGGGGGGTCGGTTATGGCGCATATTTATTGTATAAGGAACTGATACCGGGGATTGATCCTTTAGGAGAGAAAAATAAGTTAATATTTGCGACGAGTCCATTGTCATTGTACAAAATTCCCGGTGGTGGGAGCATTACAGTCTGTTTTAAGTCTCCAGCCACGAATGGATGGGGAGAATCACGATGTGGCGGAAATTTTGGTCCGGATCTCAAAGCCGCTGGTTTTGATCATATCATTGTCGAAGGTAAGTCGGATAAACCGGTTTATCTTGTAATAAATGATGGTCAAGCAGAACTGAAATGTGCCGCCCATCTGGTTGGAAAAAATGTGTCTGAAAAAACTCAATTGCTAAAGAGCAGTTTTCCGGAAGTTGCCAGTTCTGCAATGTGTATCGGAATAGCTGGTGAACAACTGGTAAAATTTGCCAGTATCATGTCCGGGGACCGTGCTGCAGGTAGATGTGGCGGCGGAGCTGTTATGGGTTCTAAAAATTTGCAGGCTATTCTTGTAACGGGGACAAACAAGATTTTACCCGCTGAACCATCATTATTTAAGGATAACCTCCGTAATGTCACCCAAGTCATTAAAAATAACCCCATGAGTACGGGGTTTAAAGAGTATGGAACGATTGGCGATATGCCCAGTAATGATGAAGATGGAGATTGGCCAACAAAAAATTGGCAATCAAACAGTTGGGGTAAGGGAATTGAAATTTTTGACCAATTTCAGGAAAATAATTTTATAACGTTTAAAAGATGTTATAAAGGGTGTCCGGTAGCTTGCGGCCGTATCGTAAATGTAGATACCGGAAAATATAAGACCCCCCGTCATGAAGGCGCTGAATATGAGTCAATTTCAGTATTTACAGCGTATGTCATGAATGACGATCCCGATGTAGCAATTCATTGTGATTACCTTTGCAATGAATATGGTCTGGACACAATTTCATGCGGAGCTATGATTGCATTTGCCATGGAATGCTATGAAAAAGATATCCTGGATCAGGAAAAAACCGGTGGGTTGGAGTTGATTTGGGGAAATAGTGGTCTATTACCGAAATTAATTAAAATGATATCCTACCGTGACGGAATCGGTGATATTCTGGCTGATGGTGTCAGAATAGCGGCACAAAAACTTGGAAGTGGTTCAGATGAGTTTGCCATACATGTAAAAGGCCTGGAAGGCCCGGCTCACGACCCTAGATCAGGTAAAGCACTAGGTGTAACTTATGGTACTGGGAATCGAGGAATGTGCCATATACAGCCAGTGGAGGGGATGGCTTATGATCGGGGAAAAATGGATTGGGGACTGCAGGAATACGGATTAACTGATCCTGAAAAATATGACCGTTGGGACGAAAAAGGGAAAGGTAAGGAGGTAAAAATCCTTCAGGATGGCATGGTATTGCCCGATATTTTAAGTACATGTAAATTTATGATGTACGCTGGGGTTACATTAAATCACTGGGCAAGTTTGTTGACTGGCCTGACTGGATGGGATATTACGGGTAAAGAGTTGTTAAAAATTGGAGAAAGGGTGGTCAATCTACAAAGATTGTTTAATATGCGAGAGGGGTTTTCAAGAAAAGATGATTACCTGCCAAAGCGGGTAATGGAGACTCCACAATTCGGAGACTATCACAACCAACCTGATTGCACCATTCACGATTTCGATGCATTGCTTGATGAGTATTACAATGCACGAGGTTGGGATAAAAAAAGTGGAGAACCAACTATTAGCAAAATTGAAGAGTTGGGATTATCAGAAGATATAGAGCAATAGTATTTTTTTAAAAATCAAATAGTAACCGGAAACGTGACTACGACTGGGAATGGCTGATTGGGTGTTTCAAGACAGAAGCTTGCCGGATCATCGATCACTACCGCGCTCAATAAATCACACTTGAAAATATATTTAAAGTTGATTTGCGCAGATTCAACCTTATAGTGATGTTATGGTGAATTACAAGGAGAAACGAAATGGACAAGGAAACATTGAAAAAACGATTGGAAGGCTGTTACATAACAGTCCCAACCATGTTTAAAGACCCTGATTTGGAATTAGACCTCGATGCTACGAGGAGTGTCGTCAAGTTTATGATCGAACACGGCATTAATAGCGATAATGCGGTTGTACTGGCAGGTGGCGCGGCAGGAGATTTTTCTACCATGTCATTTGACGAACGACTTGCCGTGGCAGAAGCAATTATTGACGAATCGGCGGGTCGGGTGCCGGTGGCTATGGGAGGACAGACGACAAGTACGCGAGAGTTGGTCAAATTAATCAAAGCCGCTGAAAAACTTGGGGCAGATTTCATACAAATCTCGCCACCCTTTTACTTTAACCACACAGAAGGAGATTTTTACGAGTTCATCCTGGCAGCGGCTGAAGCGGCGCCGGATGTGGGTATTATCATCTACAATACCTTTTGGACTGCCAGTGACGTTTCCTGCGACATGGTGGATCGTCTGGCAGAGATTCCAAGTGTTGTGGGACTGAAATGGGCCACGCCGCGAACAGATGCCATGGAGTTTGAAACCGTTTGTTCTCGATATTCGGATAGGTTTACGATTATCGATAACAATCTCCTGTTCAACATAAGCTGGATGATGGGGGCACGGTCAATCGAAGTACACATTTTCAATTACTGGCCCGAGATAGCTTTGAAAATGTTGAGTGATCTGAGAACGGGGCAATATGAAGAAGTCCAGAAATCGATGACTTCTTATGTCATGCCTTTTTACCACTTATGGAGTCAGATCGAATCTGAATACACCAGTGGCGATGGATATTTGGATAAGTTGTGCATGGAATTGGTGGGTTTGCCATCTAGTACTTGCCGACCACCCACCCGTGATATCCGCCAGAAGTATCGAAAAGAGACACTCGCTATGCTAAAGTCACTTAAGGTACCTGGACTTATTTCAGAGTAATTAAATTAAATAAACCCCTAGTTCAACTGGGGGATCCCTTGATTTTAAAACTTATACAGCGGTTTCTCTTTTCTTTGAGTGGGCTTAAAAAAATCAAAGATTGATATGATATTGAGATGTAAGAACAAACTGCAAGCTATATTCATACATCCCAATCGAAATTTGGATAAAAGAAAAATCAATGTGTTAAACCACGGATTTTGACTATAGAATACCCCCTTCAAGGGGTTAATGAATATCCACTTTGAGGGGTAACCCAAAAACAAGCCACCAGTTCGACTGGTGGCATCTGACTATAGAAATGAGATTGTAAAATGCACAGTGGTCTAATTGAAAAATCAATCCATCGAAAGTGGCGTGTGACAGTTTTGATGGATTTCTAATTCGTTGAAAAGCGAGGAGTCAATATACAAATGAACATTATCCGTTTTATTGATGAGCATGGGAAAGAACACCTGGGGACAGAGTCCAGCTATAACCAGGCGACCGTTTTTTCCGGTGATCTGTTTGGAAATCTGACCAATACGGGCAAAACAACAAATATCAACTCATATGTGGCTCCACTTGACCCCAAAGCCATTCTCTGCATCGGTCTCAATTACAAAGCACATGCAAAGGAGACCGGCATGAGGCTTCCGGAATACCCGGTTCTGTTTATGAAGAATGTGGCAGCAGTTACAGGCCATCAATCTAACATTGTCATCCCCGAGTGCTGTAAAAGCCCCTATCAGGTGGATTACGAAGCGGAATTAGCCGTTATCATAAGTAAGGAAGCCAAAAATGTGAAAGCGAAGAATGCCTTTGATTATATCTTGGGATACACCATTGCCAACGATGTGTCAGCACGGACCTGGCAGATAACAGGTGGCGGAAAACAATGGGTTCGCGGGAAAAGTTTTGATACCTTTTGTCCTCTGGGCCCTGCCATTATCACAGCAGATGAAGGGATAAATCCTGATAATCTAAATATCTCACTCAAACTTAACGGCAAAATCATGCAAGAGAGCAACACATCTGATTTGATTTTTTCCGTATCACAGCTTATTGAGTTTCTCTCGGAAGATACAACATTACTACCTGGTACGGTGATTCTGACAGGAACTCCAAGCGGGGTTGGGTTTAGCAGAAAACCACCGGTATTTCTGAAAGAGGGAGATGTGATTGAAACTAAAATTGAAAAAATTGGGACCCTGATGAATGGGGTTGAGTAACCCTATTTCTGCTGTTGTCTCAGCAAAATCTTAACCAAGAACAGTTTTAGTTCAGCTTTGTGTATCTCAATCCAGGCGTGATTAAGGCACAAAAAAATTTGCGTAATAATATCAAAATAATTAACTAACTAGACATTATACGAGGTTTAACCAATGACACTTCACGGTAATAATTTCATCGGTCATACTCTGGCTTCAACTAGCGACGAGACCAGTACTGCGACAAATCCAGCCACTGGCGTTACCCTTGATTGTAGTTTCACTGCGGCTAGCATGGAAGAAGTCAAACAGGCTGCTGAATGTTCTCAATCGGCTTTCGCAATTTACAGCAAACTCTCACAACTTAAACGGGCCGAATTCCTGGATGCCATAGGCGATGAAATTATGGCTCTGGGTGACGAACTTGTACAACGAGCAATGGATGAAACAGCCCTACCTGAAGCCCGTATCACTGGGGAGCGGGGTAGAACCGTTAATCAGCTCAGGGCCTTTGCCAATTTATTAAGGGATGGTTCCTGGCTGGAGGCGACAATCGACCTGGCCGATCCCAATCGCACTCCTGTTCCCAAGGTGGACATCAGGCGCATGTTGATCCCAATTGGCCCGGTCGTTGTATTTGCCGCTAGTAACTTTCCCCTGGCTTTTTCGACAGCAGGCGGTGATACCGCCTCAGCCCTCGCCGGTGGTAATCCCGTAATTGTTAAAGCCCACAGTGGGCATCCTGGTACCAGCGAACTAGTTGCCAATGCCATTATCGCTGCCTCACAAAAGACCAATATGCCTAACGGTGTCTTTTCCATGTTGCATGGAAGTGGCCGGACAGTTGGCCAAGCGCTGGTCAAACACCCTCGTGTCAAAGCTGTGGGATTTACCGGTTCAACTCATGCCGGTCGTACGCTCTTCAACATCGCCAACGATCGCCCTGAACCCATCCCGGTTTTTGCGGAAATGGGAAGTATCAATCCTGTGCTGGTGACGCCCAAGGCTTTAAGTAATGATGGGGATTCTATCGCCACAGCTTACGCTGGATCTATAACGCTTGGCACAGGACAGTTTTGCACCAATCCCGGATTAATCATCGGTTTAGATAGCGTAGAACTCGACAACTTTGTCACGATACTGGGCAAGGCCATCGATAAGGTTACACCTTCCACTATGCTCAATCCTGTCGTTTTTAGCGGCTTTTCTAAATCCTATCAGAAGGTGTTGGCTCAGCCTGGAATCAGTGTGGTGGGACAATCTGAAGAAGCAGCAGATGCCGATAAACTCCAGGCCCGCCCTACTGTGGGGGCCGTTGACGCTAAAACATTTCTAACCAATCAGGAATTACATTGCGAAGTCTTTGGCCCATTCTCGCTGGTGGTGAAATGCGCTGATGCTGAAGAACTGTTACAGGTCGTTACTAGTCTGGAAGGCCAGTTGACCGCTTCAGTCATGGCCGAGGAAACAGAGTTTCCAGAATACGCTACTGTTATCGATACCCTTCAAAGCCGCGTTGGCCGAATCCTCTTTAACGGAGTACCTACAGGTGTGGAAGTTTGTTCGGCCATGCAGCACGGTGGGCCTTATCCTGCGGCAACCGATTCACGCTTCACCTCAGTGGGTACGGCTGCCATCAAACGATTTGTGCGTCCTATCGCGTATCAAAACTGGCCGGACGCAGCACTACCAGATGAACTACAGAATAACAATCCCCTTGGTATTTGGCGACTAGTAGATAATAGTTGGACGGCTAACAAAATCGTTTAGCTTAACATGTTTGCCAGGAAAACAGATTTTTATCTTAGTGAGATAATTTCCCTCGCAGATACATCAGTAATCATGTTGGGAGTCTCAAATATATCCGAGACTCCCATACACTTTATGACGAGACGATGGCTTATGAAATACGGCATTGCTCACGCTAATAAAACCCAGTTATTTCTTCCTTGTTTCGTTATCTCCTGAATGAACCTCTTGATGGTTAGCACCATTTGAGGTATCTCCCTTAATTGGGGATTTCGAATCCAGGTGGTATCTAGAGCGGGGACGGTAGGGGTTGATGCGGTCTGACCGTTTCAAACGAACAAACTCTGTGGGAGTAATACCGATAGCTTTTTGGAACACGCGTGTAAAGTAAGAGTTGGAAGAAAATCCACAGGCCATAGCCACTGAAGTGACATCCATATTGCTGTAAAACAGAAAATCAATGGCCATATCGATACGTAAACGCATGTAATAACACCCTACGCTGTCTCCTATGTGTTTTTGAAAGTGGCGTTCGAGAGTTCTCCGGGACATGTTAAAACGGTCAGCTAGTTCAACCGGGGTGAGAGGGAAGGTCAGGTTTTCTTCCATGATTCTGAGAATAGAAGAAATAGCGTTACCTGAAGTTTCCGGGGTGCTTTTAGATGAAGTCACGTTCTCTCTGGGGCGTTGAGAATTGTTGCCAGGCCGCCAGCGGCTGTACACAAATCCATCGGCCACTACATGGGCCAGGGTATCTCCATACCGAATACGGATGATTTCAAGCATCATGTCCAACACAGCCATACCACCAGCACAAGTGATAATATTGCCATCTGCATGGTAGAGTTTTTCAGTTATCTGAATGTCTGGGTAGTATTCGCGGAACAATGGAATCACCTCCCAGTGGAGGGTTACTATATGATCATTGAGCACACCAGCCGCGGCCATAGTGAAGACAGCCGTATCAACACCCACAATGAAACATCCGGCACGATTTGCAGTTTTTAACCAGGACCAAACCTCTGATTTATGCCCTTGTATTGGCTCATTCCCCGCAAAAATGATGACCATATCGGGAATTTCTTGGTCCTCAATATTACCATCTGTGCTCAGTGTCATATCAGCACCAGCCCGAACCATCGGGGCTCCAGATCCCGTCAGTTTCCAACGGAAAAGGTTTTCATTAGTGTTCTGGTTAGCAACACGAAGGCATTCCACTGCTGGAATAACGGAATAGATAGGAAATCCCGGTAACAGAAAGAAAAGCACTTCCAAAGGACGAGTGATATTCTCGGCCAAACGCAGAATGTAATCCACATTAGGTTCTTGTATTATCTTATTAGACATAGGATGTTCTACGTTGGGGAACCCCCCGGACAAGCCAAGTTTTGTTGATCATTTAGAATTGGCTTATTATTAATGAAAAAAATGAAGTGGTCTAGTAAGTACAGACAGTTTGTCCCTGTCAGGCGATAATCGGACCACAAAAAACACATGAGATATTCATCAAATTTTAGACATTCTTCTCCTGCAATATTTTGATTTCCAGCTTTCAATTTATCAGGTTCAAGCATCTCCATTTGTTTTCTGGTCAAGGTACTATATCCAACATTTACAAATGTCAGAAGAAAGACAGATGTAAATACGAATATTAATAGCTGTTTCATTTTAACTCCCTTTTAGTTGCTGGCGTAACTATTATATTGATAACTCCAATTACTACGATCTTACTTTCCCAGGTTAATAAGATCTTACTTAGTCGAATGTGTAATTACGCAAAAATTTATCATGGTATTACTGTCCATTTTCAATTGCTTGTTTAATTATTGGTGCAACTGATTCTGGACTAATGCCATGCTCCATACAGTATTTGTTTTCCAGCCATACTGAAAGCTGCTTTTGCCCTTTACTGGAATTGCAACCACAACAACAAAGAGCGATATTCTCCCTGGTAATTATCTTGGAATCATTAATGATATGCTCCCAGCTTGCGACTGACTTTTTGGAGACTTTTGCAGGGGTAAACTCACCACCGCAATACACGCAGATTTTATCCCTTTCTCTAACTTCTTTTTCAAGCCAGTCTGGAATATTCCAATTATTCGCCATAAAGTGATTCGATCTTTTCAAGGAAAAATAAAATATAAAGAATCGTCGTTTTTTTTATTTGTTAAAAGACAATAGCAAATCGGATTGGAATTTTCAATCGTTTGTTAGGGAGGGTGAAATTTGAAAATCAAAAGACCTTTAAAAATATTTTCAACTTAAAATTTCCAAATAGAACCAATTCTTTTTTTCATTCAAAATTTTTAAGCTTTCGATAAATCAGAGATTTTTTTATCAAGTTGGTTATTTTCTAAAATAATCATATTGATTATTCTCTAGTATTTTTGTTAATTTTAGTAGTCGCATAAAGCACATTATACGACTTACAAATTTTTTATTTTTTTTGCATAACGCCTGTTTAACCTACGTTTCTAAAAAAAATAAAAAGCATGTTGCATATTGCGCAACATACTCTATAATGGGTTTATGATTAAATCATTTAAACACAAGGGTCTCCAAAAATTTTATAATACTGGAGTTACTAAAGGAATAAAATCGGCCCATAAAAAGAAGATCAGAATGAGGTTGGTGGCTCTTGACACCGCAACCTGTATTGACGATATGAATTTACCCGGTTTTCGCCTACATCCATTAAAAGGTACAAAACCTAAAATTTGGGCAATCGACGTGAGTAAAAACTGGAGAATTACTTTTAAATTTACTGATGGCGATGTCTTCATCGTAAACTACGAGGATTATCACTGATGAATATGCACAATCCACCTCACCCCGGTGAGTTTATTCGAGAGGTCTATTTAGAACCTTTCAAAGTAAGTTATCGTTGCGTGGCTCAGAAACTTAATGTTTCTCCATCTACTTTTAACCGGTTGGTCAAGGGACAAAGCAATGTAAGCTCAGAAATGGCGCTTCGTTTATCAAAAACCTTGGGCAGATCTCCAGAAAGTTGGTTAGCAATGCAAAGTAACTACAACCTTTGGTTCGCACGACAAAAAGTCAATTTAGAAAAAGTAGAAAAACTGGCGATTGCATAACAGATGTTTGCAGTCCCACAGTCCCCCGGTTCGTTCCTCACTCTGACTGCTTCAGCTGAAACCTGTGGTATAGAATCTCAAATAATTGGGTAAATTCTCAAATTTTTTTTATTTGCAAAAACCTTTGGCCTACTTACTATTTTACATAATACACCCGATAAGGTATCTTACCGGGTGTATTATGCCCCACCACAGTCTTGTAATCACTACATGGATGTATACTCAACAATTCAAATTTGAACTACAAAATAAGTCCGATATGATTTTTAATATTTCAAGCATTCTGAAGATGTAACAGGCATATACATTTCATTAATGTTCATACATAATAGGATCGATTTGATTACTTTTGAGAAGTTTTATATGATGCTGAGTGTCTTTTTTTATAAACTATTATTAAGGTGACGAAAACAATTTATTTAAAGTCGTTAAGAAAATTGTTCAGGGATTGAAAAAAATGTATCTATTCGTGTAATGGTAAATTAGTTATAGCAACTATTTGGAAATAGATATATTATATTAATTGACAGGTGGTACCGAGATTGGTACCAAATATGAATTTACATGGCAAAAATAAAAGATATTTTAAAAAAAAGCAATCCAAACTCCGCAGTCTTTAAAGTTTAATGAACTATTGAAATTGACTGAAGCTGCTGGATATGTTTTCAGACGACAATCAGGTAGTCATAAAAATTATAAGCATCCGGATTTAGAATTTCCACAAAGCAAAAAAACATTTGTTCCGGATGAAAAAAACCCAAAGATGGCGAATGATAGGGATTTGCTTTTTTAAGGATTGGTGGATGATCCGATCCCTGAACGATTTTAAGAAACGATGGTTAATTTATTTCTGATTTTGGGGTAAATTCAACTGCAAAATAAATTGACCGAAAGATAAAACCAGCCTGGAAATTCAGATTCAAAAGTCCTAACCTTATATTTTCGATACCGTTAGTGTTTTGGCTAGTCCAGGTAGTTAAAAAATGTACATATGTTTATTTTTTCAGTGATTATGGAGGCCGTGATGACCGACGCATTGATATGATGGTTTCATTAATTCTTTCCCGAACCCAACCATCATCAAAGGGTTCATAGGAAACTTCTTCGTTTTGAGGTGGTCCGCGGGAGTGTTCTTTAAACTGTTTATAATTTAATTATTTTTAACTATTCAGCAGATGCCAAGCCAAAGGTATTGTATTTCCGGAAACGCCTAAATCCATCCATACCTTTGGCATACAACTAAAAACCATTTCCGACTAT
>Ga0233431_1003335_pt1 | contig 19633 bp, 16 predicted proteins | sample SI_118_April2016_FD_179867 | JGI IMG/M metagenome (GOLD analysis project Ga0233431, IMG submission 179867) | Seawater microbial communities from Saanich Inlet, British Columbia, Canada - SI_118_April2016_200_MG | ecosystem: Environmental > Aquatic > Marine > Inlet | place: Canada: British... | reverse complement strand
TTTCGTTCATTCCGGGACCGATGGTATTGGCCGAATTTTGATAAAAATTACCCTCAGAATTTGGTTTTCGTTCCGGTTTTTTAAATGCTGTAACAGGATTCATTGGTGGTTCTCCAAAATACGCCGAATTGTCATTGAAAAAAAAGTTGTGAATTGTAATACGAGGCTTTATCTAATAAAACTGCTATTTAGTGTCTGAACGAAAAGTAGATAATTTGGGGACATGTACAATTTTCAGCAAAGGCTTAAACAGTTAAATACCCAATAGTTAAGTGTCCCCCAATTACTGGTTTGATATCCAATAATGGCATTTTTGCTCGAACATTATTTAAAAATCATAGATAATTTTAAGTTGCAACTGTTGAAGTTGTCAATTAAATATTGATGAAATGTAATTCCCATTTTGGTCAATTTATAGGGCTTTATTGGTAACGAACTAGAATTTATGCATAAGGTAGGGTGGCTCAAGGAGGAACGACGGAGCCACGCAGAAGGGGTTCTACTAAATAGATCTTTCCGTATGTTCCGTGGTAAAGAAGTATATACTCGTAGCAGATAAAAAAACTAAACAACCACAGACCACACTAACCACACGGAATACAGCTTTGACTTGATTTTTCCGTGTGGTCCGTGTGGTCAGTGGTAAAGAAGTTTATACTCGTAGCAGATAAAAAAACTAAACAACCACTGACCACACTGACCACACGGAAGGGGATTTAAATATGCCGGATCCGCTGCGCTTGATCCAACCTACGACTTCAATAATAAAAATGACCCATTTTAAAGGTTCCATTGACTCGTAGGGTGGCTCAAGGAGGAACGACGGAGCCACGCAGAAGGGAGTTCGACTAAATCGACCTTTCCGTGTGTTCAGTGTGTTCCGTGGTAAAGAAGTTTAGACTCAAAGCAGATAAAAAACCAATTATATGTTATAGACTACATAAATAATCCCCATGGGTAATTCATGAATAGTTGACTTTGAAACCCTTCATCTCCGGTGGCCAGATCTAAGCGGAATACAAATCCTCCCGCCAGCACTAGTCTTACACCGACGCCATAGCTATCTTTCCATTGGTCTCCTAATTCGCTGGTTTTGTCAGCCAAAGTGGCGTGTTCAGCGAAAAAAGCTACCTGCAAACCGGTTCTGACACCTTTGGCCAGAAAAATATCGAACGGAGTAAACTCTTCGGTCAAATTCCACCGAAATTCCGTTCCATAAAACAGAGAATGAGCTGCAGAAAATCTCCCTTGCGGGTAAGACCGCATGTTCATCACCCCCCCTAACGGACTGGCAGTACCATACGTGTTGTGAGCCAGGGTATCTGCAACTTGTTTTTCCAGATCAGCTTCGCATTGTGTTTGAGTGTTTGGTGTATAACTACAATCAATCCCGGTTCTGACACGGATCATGTCAGGGTCTGTTTCCCCTTTGTCAGTGACAATGGCATCAGATCGGAAGTAATTAAACACCCAGGTATTAATCTTACCCAGGGGTAGATAATAGGCCAGGTTGTAGTCCATTCGATAGAAATCAGGATCAAAATTGCTCTCCCGTGGAGATTCTGCCCGGCGAACTTCTACTCGTACACCTGTTCTGGGATCTTGCCTGTCGTCAGTGTAGTCAAACATAACTCCATAATCAGTGGTTTCCGATGTTTCTTCTCCCTTATCAATATCGGCTATTTTATCTCCGTCTTTATCTTTTAATTCATCTAATCTTACCTTGCCGGTACCGATTGAGGAATAGATATGAATCCTCTTTTCCCAGTATTGCAGATTAACCATGTATACATCATATTGAATTTTATCGGCACTGACATAGCGATATTCTTCGGGATCAGAATCGACACCCCTATCATAAATCTGAATGGAGGCTTTGGTAAAATAATTTCTAAAAATATTAAAGGTTAATGGTTCATAAAAAGTTGGAAAATCAACAACTCCGGTTACATAACCGTCCAGATCTCCATTCATGGTGGCAAAATAAAAATCTGCTTCAGTTTCAAACATATTGGATACTCCACCGCCAACACCAATCCAGGAACCAATTCCGGGCATTTTCATGGCATATGGTAAGACCACATATTCAAATTCTTTAGGTGATTGATCTTTTCTTCTTTCAATGGCAGACAGTGAAAAAAAAGAAGGCAGCAATACGAGGATTAAGATGGCAATTGATAATTTGTGAAGTGTAAAATCTTGATTCATTATTACCTTAGCTGAAGATTTTAATAGTTATGTCAGATAACCCTTTGTTCTTTGCTCACCCCCTCAACTTCCAGACTGTGTAGCAATAGAGAAACAACGATCGCCTATTAACGAACTAGAGTTATTTATCAAACATAACAGTGAACTACATGGTTGTCTCTTGCTGTCATCTCGGCGAAGAATGAGGGAAGATCTTTTTTTATCTCAATAAAAAATATGGACAACAACTTTTTATAATAAATAAAGGTTCAGCGCAAATAAAAACCTTATCGAATTTAAGGTTTTAAAGGTGATAAAACAGTCAAATGCTTTGATAACCTATATTAAATTAAAGGGTTTCCGGTTTTATTTTCTTATTTTGAATCATTAAGGCTAAGGGAATAGCGCCAAAAGCCAGATATGCAGCAATTTCATATGTTTTAGCCAATCCAATCTTATCACCTAGAAAGCCAACTATCATGATCGCAACAGCTGTTGTGATAAAATTGAGTGCCATGTAAGTCCCGTTGATAAATGAAGGATGATCGGTTCGAATTTCGTTAACCCGGGCCAACATCACAGGTTGAGGAGCAAATATAAAAATCCCGGTGATAAATAGCAGTATCATGATGAAGACCATATTCTCGGCCTTGGAAAAACCCAGTAGTAAAAAAGGACATACCACTGCAATAACAAACAGTATCTTTCGCCTGCCAAAAATGTCAGAGAGTGGTCCGGCTGCTAATGTTCCCAATACTCCGGCAAATTGCAATACGGCGAGTGAAATACCCGCCAGCCAGATACTGACCCCTTTTTCTGTCATATAAATAGGTAAAAACGCAGATAATCCACCTTTCATTAAAGAATGAGAACTTAAATAACCACTTAATAACATCAATGTTTTAAAATGTCTTTGAAAAGTAGCGCTGACCGTTGCTGACGCGGTATGCTTTGCTTTTTGCTTAATACCGTCAATACGATTAAGTTTGAAATATAAAATCACTGAAATCGCTAAACCAATGGGGATCAAACGATAGGTTCCTTCTAATCCCCACCATGAGACAGCTGTCAAAATAAATATTGGCCCCAGGCTCCTGGCACCCTCTCCTCCCAGCATAAAGAAACTCATGCCCAACCCGACGCGATTTCCGGATACATGTTTAATTAGCACCGGTGCCGGAACATGGAAGAAGGTAGCGCTCATCCCCATCGTTACCATTATTAGTGCTAAAACTGCGTAATTGGGAGCTAAGCCCAGAAGGCTCATGCTAATTGCGGTTATTGACGGCGTTATAACAATAAAATATTTGACCTGGAATTTATCAGCCAGGATGCCAATCAAGGGATTTAATAATGACGGTCCTCGTTGTAAGACGGTTAAAAAACCGGCTGCTGTATATGAGAAAGCCAGTTTTTCAATTAGAAGTGGTAATAAAGGAGCCAGAAAAGATGAATAAACATCATGGAGCAAATGGGCCAGTGAAATGGTTATGGCATTTCCGGTCTGAAATTTGGATTTTAGTTGGGTCATGGGTTCCGGGAAGTAATAGAAAGATTTTTAAAGTGCGACATTTAATTCAATACAGAACCTATAACCCAGAATAACCAATTTGTAGAGCACTATTTTAGTAGAAAATAGGTCTATCTTAGTTTTATCGAAAGACCTAATTTCTCTTCTCGACACTCCATAATAATAGATTCAGTTTCAGGGTCGTAAATGTCAAAATTGTTGGCAACTTCGACTTTGATCAGAGCACAGCTTGATGGTTCTTGGAACAATGAATTTGCTGTTCCCTGAAGCGAAGTTGAAAGGGCCATAAAGTTGCTGTTGATCTGAACATCTATTTTTAGCAGATGAAATTAGTGTCAGTTGAAAACACTAGTGGATTATCCCCGGAATTTTCCCTGGGAGACGCGAACTTCTGGTGCTGGTAAAAACAGAGACAGAAAAAAAGTAAAGACAGGAAAACTAGCCACAACAGCTATTGCTGACCATATTCCCTTATTGTCTGCGATGATACCGATAAAGGGTGCTGCGATACCACCAAAAACAACTGATAGGCCCAGTGTTACCCCCGATGAAAAACCAACCCGATTGGGTAAGTATTCTTGTCCTAACACAATAGTAGGGCTATAGGTTGCCGCCAGGACAAAACCAATGGGGCAAAGGGAAAGTAGAGCCACCATAGGATGATTGATCATAATAAACAGGGGTAAAAAAATGCTTAAGCACAAAAATCCTGTGATAATCATTTTTTTGTATCCGATTTTATCTGATAACCACCCTCCAAAAATATTTCCAAACACCCCTGAAATTGCGATCATAGACAGTGCGACACCTCCTTGTGCAATAGATTCATTAAAAAATCCGATCCAATACAAAGGGATAAATGTATTCAAACCATAAAAAGTGATCGATCTACCGATAATTATGAAGCTGAGTAGCGTGAATGGTGCCCAGCGATCTATTTTTAAAATCTCCTGGCTTTGATTTTTGGTATCTTTAACATCTAATTCAAGTTTATTAAATCTGGGTAGTTGACTGAACAACAAAACAGAAACTAATAGAACAGGAATGATAAGCAAGGAAGTTCCTTTTAAACCCATGGTTATGATGGCTGTTGTAGCTAAAATTGGGCCGATGGCAAAACCTAAGGTCCCCCCTAATCCAAAGAAACTCATTGAGGTTCCTTTTTTTGCTGCTCCTGCAAAATTTACCAGGCGTGCTGCTTGGGGATGAAAGGCCGCGATTCCGATACCGCTGGCTACAGCCAGCATTATGATTAAGGCATAACTTTTCATAAATCCAGTTAACCCCATTCCAAATCCAGCGATTAATATAGCAATAGGAATTAACCAGGGGCGATTCAGTCGATCTGCCAGATAACCAAAAAAAGGTTGAACGATCGCTGAGGCGCTGTTAGCTGCAAATATGATGGCTGCTCCAGCAGAATAAGTTAGCTGGTATTCAGAGATTAAAAAAGGTAAAATAGCTGGAAGCGCCCCTTGGTTGATATCTGTAACCAAATGTCCAAATGATAGTAGGATAATGAGTCGATAATTAGACATAATCTTATACTCCTTTTTTTCTTTTTGGGTATTTACACAGATTAATCTGTGAAATGTTTGCAACGAACTTGGGCCATATGTCATCCTAGAGCAAAGCGAAGGATCTTTTGCTAAATTTAATAGAGATTCTTTACAAGTTCAGAATGACAATTTATTGTAATTATAGATAAAAAATTTAAATTCATGAAAAGTGTTTTTTAAAAATACGATCAAAATCACCATAGACAATACAACATTATAAAGATATCCTGCTTACGCTATTAAGACAAAAAATGTCGAAATTTAGACAAAAATACGATTCATGGAAGCCATAGAAACTTTATTAAAAATACCCAGGCCAATTGTGGCTATTGCCCGGGATTTTCCTGATGGTCATACAATAGCTTATCACCAACATGACCGCTCACAATTATTATACGCGGCTGTTGGCGTGATGACAGTGACTACGGGTACAGGGATGTGGGTAGTGCCACCTTTTAGAGCAATTTGGATACCGGCCTTTACCGATCATCAAATATATTGTTCGGGAATTCTTCATATGAGAACCATCTATTTCAATTCAGAACTGCTTCCGGAATTGGATTTAAAATGTAATGTGGTATCAATACCACCACTTTTAAGGGAATTGATTCTTTTTGCGGTCACTTTACCGAAATTGTATGAATTTGACAGTGCAGAAGAAAGAATTTTAATGGTCATTCAGGATCAACTAAAAACACTTAAAATTGATCCTTTGGATCTTCGACTACCTCAGGATGACCGTTTACAGGTAATTTATCAGCACCTTACAGAAAATCCAGCTAATAATCGCACATTGGAAGCCTGGGGCAAAAAAATAGGGTCAACCAGTCGAACCTTAACACGGTTATTCTCAAAAGAAATCGGGATGAGTTTTGGTCAGTGGCGGCAACAGATTAATGCAAGAAACATATCCCATTGACATATCCCGTTTTCTATTTTATCGTATTACATAAAAGACCAACAATGAAAGGGAGATTTAAATATGACAAGTACACTAACAAAAGTCTTTAAAAGTAATCGAAGTCAAGCAGTACGTCTGCCTAAAGCGATAGCTTTTCCTGAATCTATTAAAGACGTTGAGATAACAGCAGTTGGCAACATGCGTATTATTACACCAGCAGGACAATCCTGGGATGAGTGGTTCGCATCTTCAGATGTATCTCCTGATTTTATGGAAAAACGCGAACAACCTGAAGATCAAATCCGTGAGAATTTGTGATGTTAAAATATATGCTGGATACGAATATTGTCATTTACACAATCAAAAATCGCCCGGAGCATATTCGGAAGCTTTTCAATCTTCGTAGTGAGCAACTTTGTATCTCTACTGTAACCCTGGGTGAATTGGTTTTTGGTGCTGAACATTCTCAGCAGGTAGAACGTAACCTAGCGGATATAGAAGCAATGATTGCCCGCCTTGAGGTGTTGCCTTTTGATAATAAGGCTGCATACCATTTTGGGCAAATTCGATCCGAGTTGTATCGTCTTGGAAAACCGATAGGACCTTACGATATGATGATTGCCGGTCATGCAAGGCGATCAGGCTTGATATTGGTAACAAATAATATGAAAGAATTTTCTCGGGTTCCTGGACTTATACTTGAAAACTGGATCACTCCCTTAGAACAAACAAAAACAAACTTTAAAGAGAACAAATAAACCAAGAAAACAAGAACAAGACAAGAAAAGGGGTCAAATCTTTCTTTGACCTTTGTTCAGTACATATGTAATATTGGAAATAAAGCTATCGACCTACGTCACACTGCTGGTAATGTAGAAATGAAAATCTTTTTATAGTACTTTTTTTATTTAGAAGTAAAGTTAGGAAAAGACCCCACGAGATAAAAAAGTGATGAGAGATAACAGAATGACGTTTAAGGTGGCTCCTGATATTCATACACTTAATATCAATGTTGCCAGTGTTTTAATCGAAGGAATGTCTAACAGGCAGGTAGATGAAGCCTTTAACAGTTACAAATATGAAGTATTTGAAAAATTAGTAAGAAACTATTCTAATGAATTTATCGCAAATAACAAAATTTTAGAGGGATTCAGGCAGCTGCACAGCAGTATCGGAAGATCAAATAGAAAATTTATCTCATCCACCGAAAGTTTAATAAGAACATGCGTTAGGAGGGGGGAAATTCCAACAATCAATCTTGCTGTTGATGTTTATAATGTGGTGGCCCTGGAAAGCATGCTCTCGATAGGGGCACATGATGTTGACAAAGTTGCAGGAGACATCTTTTTCAGGATGACTGATGGATCTGAAAAATTTATTCCACTTGGAGGCCAAAAGACAAAACGGGTTCCCCGAGGAGAATATTGTTACATTGACAGCAGCAATGAAATCCTCTGTCGAATGGAATGCAAACAGACGGAAAAAACCAAGGTGGAAGAGTCAAGCCGGAATTGTGTATTTATTGTTCAAGGTAATGAAAATACATCTAGTGAAAATGTGATAGCGGTAATGGAAAAACTGATCAGACTGCTTAAGTTGTATTGCTTGGGAGATGATACGATCCTTTATGTACCCAAATGAATCATAGTATTCGGCCTTGCCTCTGATTAGAATCGGAGGAAAGTTCATGTGGCTTGAACAATTGTTTAGGTCCGTTGTTTTCGTCATTTAAAAAAAACGAACCTAATAAACCTAATGGTACCGGATTACAATCTCGTTAGGTATCGATTTACCTCCCAAGGGGTAACATGACACATCAGTTCTGCCCATTCTGCTCTTTTTAGCTTGATAAACTCATCCGCAATTGGTCCTAGGGCAGACTTAACCACTTCATCTTTTTCAAGTTCATCAATAGCTTCATTAAGATTCTGCGGTAAAAGGATCATGCCTCTCTTCCTTCTCTCTTCATAAGACAAGTTCCATACATTTTCTCCGATAACAGCATCCCCTGGATCCATCTCATTTCTGATACCGTCCAAACCTGCTGCGATCATCACAGCACCCAAAAGATAAGGATTTACGGCACCGGAGGGGGAACGGTCTTCAAACCGTCTTGGATCCGGGCTTCTATATAATTGGGTTCGATTGTTATCTCCAAAGGACGCAAATGCTGGGGTCCAGGTATATCCAGAAGCTGATGAGTAGACAAATTCCCCACTCTGAATTCGGCGGTAGCAGTTGATTGTGGGGGAACTGATTGCTGTAATGGCTCGGATATGCTTCAAAAGTCCTGCAACAAAGTGTATGCCAGTTTTTGAAATTCCGAGTTTTTTCCAATCTACACCTTCACCATGAATGGGAAATAAGTTTTCGCCGGTTTTACTATCGGCAACGTGAAAATGGAGATGAGCTCCAGATCCAGATCGGTCTTCAAATGGTTTGCCCATAAATGTACAGATAGCACCGTATTTGGCGGCCACTTGGCCAGCCATCATTCTGAATAAGACCAGTTTGTCGGAATTCTCCAAGATGTTTGTCCAACTGAAGTTGACTTCGTACTGACCATTAGCATCTTCATGGTCGCTCTGGTAGATCTCAAATCCCATTTGGTTGCCGAATTTAATAATTTCTTGCAGCACATCCATTGCTTGGGAAATCCCCCTGTAATCATAGCATGGTTTTTTCTGTATATCGACGCCCAAAGGGTCCCAGGTTTTAATTTTTCCTTCAGAATCCCGTTGTACAAGAAAAAATTCAGGCTCAAACCCACCGTTTAAGATATATCCCTCTTCCTTAAAAATATTCATCATTCTGATTAAATTGACACGACTGCAATAGGGCCACGGCTCGCCATCGACATGCACATTTGAGGTTAAGAAACCAACATTGGAGCACCATGGAATTTTTTGATATGTGCTGAGATCGGCTCTGGCCATTAAATCATGACTGTGGGGGCCTTGCCCCATGCCAAGAACGGCAGCTCCAGCGAAGCCTGCCCCCTCTTCAACGAGGTCCTTAAGATATAATGAGGGAACCTGCTTGACTTTTGAAGCACCATTAATATCTACGTAATGCGCCAGAAGAAACTCAACCCCTTCTTCTTTGATTTTTTCCGAAATGTTTTCCAATTTATTAGTATTCAATGCGTCTCCCTCCTTTTCGTATGATTTAGTTTCTGTTGCTATAACTTTTTGATGTTATCTCAAAGTTACTCGCAGCAGCATGCGCTTCAAAGAATGATTCTTAAAAAAGAGCGCTTTCTAGCCCAACCCTTTCTTAGAATCCAATTCTGCTTTGTTTCCCTGAAACCAAGGGAATGCCCATTGCTGCCGATGTTACAAGCGAAATACTCCTCATATCTTCGGGTTCAAGGTTGTGAACATTGGTTTTGCCAGTACATCTGGCAATAATAGCAGTTTCCTGCACCGTTGCTTTTATCCAGTTTCCAACAGCATTCTGCCTTTCTTCAATCGTTAAGCTGCCGTCAAAGGATAATTTGTTATCTTCGATGACACCGCCAATCGCTAATCCAATTGCTGCACTGAATGCCGCAGCATTACAATTCATAGCAAGTGTTTTGGCCACATCAGTACCTGATTTCATTCCACCAAAATAGACAAGAGCAATCTCTTCCTCACGATCTAATTTTCGTAGTATGCGTATGGCATCCCGCATCACAGTCAGATCCGGTGCCCCTTTGAGTTCAGTCCACGGTTCCTGGATACCAGAACTACCATCTAATAACAACAGGTCAAATTTTTGCTCCAGGGCAAAGGGAATAGCTTCTTCCAGTGTTGACGGTGTGACAACCAGGCCAAGCAGCTGTTCCGGATGAAGTCGTTTGATAGTGATGGGAGAAAAAGTCTTTCCCATCACATATAACAACCCATTAGCTCTTAAATCCGGATTATCCAGATCATCAACAATCAACTGAAGCCAGGGTAGCGGGGAATCCTCTGCATTGATTGCGGAACGATTTGATTGTTCCACTAAGGGTTTACGGCCGATATATCCACACCCGCTTTTGACTAATCCCTGATTCAGCGGTCGACGAATATCTTCTGGTGCTTTATCGAAGCCAGTAATAAAAAACGGATGGCTCAATTCAAAGGAATTCCCGATAGTCGTTTTTGTCGCACAAGACTCCCGATAGGGATCAATAACAAGACGGGTTAACGCGGCAGATAAAAACACAATGTCATCAATGTGAGCCGAGCGTTCTTCAGGGAAGGGATTGTCACGAGGTTGCAATCGTTCGAGCAAGATACGTTTTTGGCATTGTGTATCCTTTGTCTCTGTTTTAGCCATGCTATAAATATGTTCCCGAGTACGTCTTGAATAATTGGATGACCCTGTTTCCGCATCACACCGCAAACAGCGTGCTGACTGACGTTTGGCCACCTCCCAGGTAATCGTGGATTCACTTTCTGAAAATTCTGATGACTTTCTGTTATTATCAAAACGAAAAAATGTTTGTTCCTCTCTTGGTAACTTCTCCCACATAGGATCCTGAGCCACCGTGATTCTTCGAGTGCGATAGGGAACTTTGTAGGGCAACGGATTTTCACGCCCTTCGAGATACGCTTGGATGTAGTAAGATACCCTATGTCCATGGTTCATTGCCTCGACAACCGCTGACGGTCCAAAGGCCCCATCACCGGCAGCAAAAATCTTGGAATCTTGGGTACGCATGGTTTCAAAATCTGCTTTTATAAATCCCTTGGTTATCAATCCTGAGGATTCAAGCTCCTGATTATTCGCCTGAAGTCCAATAGCCAAAATAATCGCATCCGCGTCAATGATTTGTTTTTCTTCACCGAATTCAGGATTAAATCGACCTTCACTATCAAATACAGTATGGCAATTGACGAATTCAGCACCAGTCACAATGCCGTTTTGGGAGATGATTTTTGCAGGACCCCATGAAGGGTGAATCAAAACACCGTCTTTTTCCGCCTGATCAATTTCATAAGAGAAAGCGGGCATCTCCTCTCTTGACTCAAGACAGAATAGCTGCACCTCACCAGCTCCTTCACGAAGAGCGGACCTGGCAGTATCCATGGCTACATTTCCGCCTCCGATAACAATGACTTTGCCTTTTAGCGGAACTTTTGAATCGTTACCTATTTCAGTTAGAAAATTGATCCCGTATAAACCCTGCGGAGATTCCTTCTCACCTGGAATATTCAAAGGTTTGTCCTTCGATAGTCCAATAGCAAGTAGCACCGTATCATGTTTTTGCTTTAATGCTTCCAAGCTGATCTGATCGCCCAGCGCACTATTAAGATGGATATGAATACCGGGGCAATGACTAAGTATGCGATTAATATCATCGTTAAGGGCTTGTCGGGGCAATCGCCATTGAGGAATAGCATTCATCATCCCACCGAGAGAATCCGACTTTTCATAGACATGGACTTCAAAACCAGCTTCAGCTAAATCTTGTGCTGCTGTTAATCCGGTGGGTCCACCACCGATAATTCCTATTGTTTGAGATCGGGTAACCTTAACAGGTGGGAGAGTATAGTCATGTCCAAGAGAATCCATGACAAATCGTTTTAAATTTCGAATCGTCACTGGGCCATCACTTTCTCCTCTACGGCAGTTAGATTCACACGGCATATCACAAACCCGTCCGCATACCGAAGCAAAAGGATTGGTTGCAGTAATGGCCTCAAGCGCTTCCTCAAACTTCCCTTCCCAGATCAGGCCAATATATGAGGGCACGTCAGTTCCGATTGGGCACGCCTCCTGGCAGGGTGCCGGTACCCATTGGATGTTATGAGTCTGGTCATTCAGTAATACTGCCGGTGAATTCGTTTGTGTGCAAGTTGTGCTCATAATTGGATCCTTATTAATCACTCATTTTACGATAACGTTCACGGTAAGAAGGATCATACGGAAGTCGCGTCATCTCAGCAGCTTCTGGAGTCAGTGCGACCAGATCGTCACGTGATAACTGACGTATGTCATTATAGTGGTGTTCATTTACAATGGATGCAAGCTGCCACCGAATCGATTCAAGATATCGATGGATCATCAAAGCTCTTTTTTCTGTTTTAAACCGTTTGATATGTTCCGGATCTTGAGTGGCCAAGCCAATCACACAGTTCCCAACACTACATTGCATACAGGCGATACATCCACCTGAAATAAGTATTGACGTCCCCAGGCCAATAGCAGTTGCACCCAGAGCAATCGCCTTGGCGGCATCTATACCGTCTTTAATCCCCCCCATGATGACAACGGGAAATTTGCCTGTAGCGTCTAGTTCTTCGAGACCGTCCAGCGCTTCCTGAAGTGCTGCAAGAGTTGGTATTCCTACATATTCAAGCACCTCGTTACCCGCAGCGCCGGTGCCGCCCTGCATGCCATCAAGTTCAATAAAGTCAATTGCATCTTTATAAGCGATTTTAATGTCATCCCTAGTGCGGCCACCACCAAGTTTGATACTAACCGGAACACGTCCGCCAACAGCTTCACGGAATTCCTGAACTTTCATAATCAGGTCATCACCTCCCAAAATATCCGGGTGTCTTGAAGGTGAACGAAGATCCATCCCGGCGGGGATACCACGAATGGTTGCAATTTTTTCTGTTAGTTTTTCAGCCATCAGTTGCCCCCCAAGTCCTGGCTTGGCACCCTGGGAAATGTAGATTTCAACTCCATCAGAACGCTTCATGTCATGGATATTCCAACCCAATCTCCCTGGAAGGCACTGAGCAATCAATTGCCTGGCCTCAGCTCGCTCTTCCGATAGCATACCGCCTTCACCACTGTTTTCAGAAATGCCGGAAAATCGTGAGGCAATGCTGATAGCGGTTTTCATTTGGGCGCTCAACGCACCATAACTCATCGGTGCAATCATTACAGGCATACTTAAATCAAGAGATTTGCCACCATGTTTGTCTCCAATGAATGTCCGGAGGTTGACTTTGGAAATAACATCAGGGTCATTTCCAATGTTTACTAAATCGCTTTTAAAGGCAATATCATCAAAATGGGGAATTTTTCGAGCGGCACCATATCCTCGTATACGGTACCGGCCGATCGTAGCCTTTACTTGCAAGTCTTCCTGCACTTTGTTATTCCAGTAGTCGACCTTTTTACCGGAAAAGCTATGGAAGGGTAGATTGCGGATACGAGGTTCCGGAGTGGCATATTTTAAAAGCTTGCCAGAACAAACAATTTTTTTAAAGGTTCCCCTGAAAGGAATTTGATACTTTTCAAGAAAGGTCATCACGCTTTCGATGTTTTCATCAGTTGGCTCAACGATCATGGCGTCACTGCCAAGTGATTCAACTTCACCACCAACATAAATCTCTCCTCCCATCATGTCTTCCCCTACCCGGGGACCTGAATTGCCGAGTATAATCAACCGCCCACCATACATCATGTAACCCGCCAGAAAGTTGGCTTTTCCGGCACAGCACAATGTTCCTTTTTTCATCACCTGACCCGCACGGGAACCGATATTCCCTTTAACGACAATCTCACCCCCGCGAAGCCCTACACCTGCAATTGCGCCGGCATTGCCCCCAACAACAATTGAGCCAAGGAACATATTGTCGCCAACCCCCCAACTAACATTTTTTTCAATCTCAAAATCAGGTCCGTCGGTTAGACCGCCGCAGTAATAACCTGCTGAGCCGCGAATTTTAACACGGATGGGATTGATAAGACCTACTCCGATATAATGCTTGGCGTCCGGGTTGATCACCTCAACATTTTGATGGGTGGACCCATAGCCTCTCAGGATTTCATTCGCATTTCGGATTGACATGGTTGATATATCAATTGTTTGCATGCTTTAATCTTCCTATTATTTTGGTGTTATTGGCATCACCAATGATTAATAACGGTCTCTCTCTTCGCAAGCCTGACTCAAGCGAAAGTTCGCTCAAGTGTTGGTGACGAACGTTAGGTTTGTCACGCCGATAGCGAAGCATTGCCAGGTCCTACTCGCGACCAAATTCCGTATGTCAATGGTGCTGGTTCAGTGGTGTCGATTGCCTTACCAGGAAATATCCGGTTTAATCCAACTTCTTCAGAAGAAATCGCAATCATATCCTCATCTTCATATTTGATCATCGGTTTGGCGGCTAATTTGTCCTTCGCATATCCTATCGAGTCTTTGGTTGCTACCAGATATGAGAAAGTGCCATCCAAATCTTCCAGAGATGTTTTCAAAGCATCTTCAAGAGTCGATCCCAGACTCATTTTATACGCCAAATAGACGGCAATCAGCTCCGTGTCATTTTCTGTCTGAAACTCCATCCCTTGCCGTGTCAAGCGGCGACGCATAATCCAGTAATTGGTTATCTGACCGTTGTGTACCGCGCAAATATCACTGAATCCCGGCGCCCAAAATGGGTGGGATGTATCGGGATGAACACCTGACTCAGTTGCCAAGCGTGTATGTCCCAATCCATGATGCCCATCAAAATCAGTGATGGAATAATTTTTTGATACCTCATATGGTAACCCTACATCCTTGATAATATCAAGACTGTTTCCTACCGACACGAGTGCCACTTTTTGTCCCAAACCGGACACCAGTTTCTTGACATTACCTTCATAATGTAGGATGAGCGCATATGATTCCCCCTCGACTTTCTCGCTAATAATCGTGGCATCATATGTCAACAATAGTTGTTTTATGGTTGAGATGTCGTCTTTCGCCTTTTCTCCTTCACTAAGAAAAAAACGTAAGCGAATTTGCTTCTCCTGTACTTCCCTGTATAACCCCCAGCCACATGAATCAGGTCCACGATGGGACGTGGCATCAAGTATCTCAGTGAGTAACTTCCCGGTAGTCATACCAAGGTCAGGATGCTTATCGTGCTTGAATAAAATTCCTGCAATTGAACACATTTTTACCTCCGACGAAAATACCGAGAACTTCCTTCTGCTCTGGTAAAAATTAACCTAACAACCGCTGCTTGAATCTTTAATTTTTGACTGACACTATCGAAAGTCTTATCAAAAGTCAACTGTAATGAATAAATATTTCATCTAAGGAAAGTATGTTTTCGAAAGCACCAAGTAAACTGATAGATTCACCTCTTTTCCGGATCAGTAGATCAGGAAAAGATTGCTAATCCATCATGGATAAATCGTATAAGTGTGACATTAAACGATAATTTTTTTTGATAATATCGATAAATTCCACTTCAAATCAAGTCAAAATGAAATAATATTTCTTCTAGTGAAATATTATTTCAAGCAAAAGTTTCTAATAGCTTGTTATCAAACTATAAGATCTTATCAAACTCAAAGCCAACGAAATTAACTCTTGCCATCTATTTAAAGTCAGGTAAGGCGGGAGTCACTCAGAGTCAGGAAAACGTAAATGGACCATAAACGAAAGGAATTTAATTGGCAGTTTGCAAAGATCTTCGGGCCCATGGGGAGCATCGGCATCAAATAAAAGCGAATCTCCTGGATTGAGTGTGTATTTTTTGTGATCATGTCGATAGTTAACCTGGCCTTCTAGCATATAAACGAATTCCATACCAGCATGTTGAAAGAGGGGAAATACTTCTGATTTTTCCGTAAGTGTTATCAAATACGGTTCAACAGAAATATTCTTTCCAACACTGTGACCCAGTAGTTGATATTCATGTCCTGCTCTCGAACCACGTCGCTCTATCAATACTCCATTTCCGGCTTTGACAAAACTGGCACCCCGTCCTTCTTCATATTTTCTAAAAAATGCCGTAACAGGCACATTAAGTGCTTCAGAAAGAGCCTTAAGTGTTGAAAGAGAAGGTGAGGTGTTTCCGGTTTCAATTTTAGAGAGCATCCCCATCGACAACCCTGCAAGTTTTGCCAGTTCAGCAACAGTTAAATTAAGCTTCTTTCGAAAAATCCGAATCTCTCTGCCGATAACAATTTCCATTCTTTTATCATTTGAATCTGGTGGAGCGTTTTTCTTTTTTTCCATTTATCACCTGTATCATTAAAAAAAAGTTGATATTTGCGATTGATTAGTTTCACCTGGACACGCGGTGCCTATTATTCGTGTGCGTTGAGTCTTTTTAAAGACAATCAGGTTAAATTGTCAAATAGTCACGACGCTGAATAAATTCATGGAAAATATTGGCTTTCCACTCAACCAAGCAAAACCTGATTCTGTCGCAAAAATCACATTTTACATAAAAACTTATTTTTATTAGTGTTTCCTAATTTGAAAAGGGAGCAAAATATCTCAACTGAACTTCAAAGGATCTCATTTCCCAAAATGTGTAATTCTCCAGGCAGTTTTTGTCAAGTACACCCCCTGGCCAAAATCCACGACCATATATTCAGACACTTATTTAATCCAAAGTTGCTATTGTTTGTGGATTTAACGTCTTCAAACCGGGGTCCCTCTCAACCATTGTTATATCCAAGACTGGTTTGCTATCTAATATGTTTATTCTTTTAAGCATAATCAATCTCCAAAAATAATCGTTCACATTCAACCAACAATTAAATGACAGTTTTTTAACTTTCTGATAATAATTGGTTAAATAACTAATTGAAATCTTCTAGAAAAACTCCAATCAAATCGTAATTTTTTAGGCTTAAAACACATGGAATCAAAATACCTGGATTGGCTGTTGGCTAATGAAAAACAGATTCGAATGACTTTTTTCTTTGGAATTTTGTGTTTGGTCGCTTTTTGGGAAATCCTGGCACCTCGCCGGAAACTGACACAATCCAAAGGAATTCGCTGGTACAGCAATATTGGAATTGTATTAATCAACTCTTTTCTGGTTCGGCTAGTTTTCCCTTTTGTGGCAACTGGTTTCGCAACCATCGTGGCAGAAAAGCAGTGGGGCGTATTTCACCAGGTAGCATTACCATATTGGCCGGTGGCTATTGTTTCTTTTTTAATACTGGATTTCGCCATTTATTTTCAACATCTAATTTTTCATCAATGGCCTTTGTTTTGGAGACTACACCGAATGCATCATACCGATTTAGATTATGATGTCACAACGGGTTCGCGGTTTCACCCGATTGAAATATTACTATCCATGCTGATAAAACTGAGCATTGTTTTAGCACTGGGGATATCACCGGAAGTTGTATTGATTTTTGAAATTGCATTAAATCTAACGGCAATGTTCAACCATGGCAATATCTACCTACCGGTGTTTCTTGATAAGTACCTGAGATTTTTAGTGGTAACACCTGATATGCATCGGGTGCATCATTCAACAATTATGACAGAAACCAATTCAAATTACGGTTTCAATCTTCCCTGGTGGGATCGTATTTTTGGCACTTATAATAGCCAGCCTCAAAAAGGACACTTGAATATGGATATTGGATTAAATATTTTCAGAGATCCCAGCCAGCTTCATTTATATAAATTGTTAATCCAACCCTTTGTCACAGATAAAAATATCTAAATCCCTGTTTTTCTGATTTGTCTAACCGGTGACATCGATATTAGAGAATTTGATATATTTGGGACCAAAATAATTCCGTTTTTGAGTGGTTTCACTTGAAAACCATACTTCCTGCATCGCCTGATCAATAACTCCGGTTACAGAACCACCTTTAATGGGTATAAATTGCTGATTACGATAGTGTAAACCATTTCTAACTTCTCCGGAAAAAGCACCGGTAACAGGATCCGGATCAAAGGATGAAAATCTGGAAAAAATATAGCAATTATCTTCCAGTAAATCCTGGAACGATTTTTCACCCGGTGCCACTACAATGTTGGTTGCTGATCCATTAATGGGAATATTCAAATAGGATCCATAGCGATTATCCGCCTGAACCGTTTTAAAAACACCATTTTCAATGATATCAATTCTTTCCAGGGGCAGTCCGTATTGGTCATAATTACCGGACTTTAATCCGCCTTTTAAACTCGGATCATAGGCTAGATTTAACAATTCACCCCGTGGAGAATCAACCACTGCTTTCCCAATTTCAAATCGTGAGGACTGGTTGAACAAGGCTTCTGCAGAAACCTGATAGGCATAATAGTAAAAAAACTCGTCCAGAGATTCCTCTGTTAATATAATACTATACTGACCGGTTTCAGGTAAAATGGCAGTGACATTATCCCTGGTATAATCTGCATATTGTCTGACGATATCTTCAATATTCAAAATATCTAAAAACCTTTCTTCACGAAGTGTGAAAGTTTCTGATTCTGTTTCCCCTACACCGGATAACAAAACCAATTCAAACAATATTTCAGAATCACAATAACTTTCATTCAAACCTTTGGAAGTGATGAAGTTCCGATTATTAGTCGTCAGCATAATTTCAGCTGAAGCCATTTTAATGTCTGGCTCCCGGTCAATTGCTTTTATTAAGGTTTCCTGGATATTTTCCAGTGTTTGATCAAGATTATGCAATATATCAGGATCACAAACTTCATAACTGAGCTTTTTTTGAGTGTATTCAGCAATGGAATACCTTGGATTTAAGGCCAGTTTTGCTGCAAAAACTGCTTCTGATATCTTATTTTCAATCTCATCCGAACGGGTATCCGGCAAAATAGAAATTGAAGCAGATCCTGTAAATAACTGCCTTTCCTGATCCTGATTAATGAAAATTGTGACTTGATAGTTTTCAATATCAATTTCTCTAATAGACTCCGGCTGACTAAAAATTAAATATAGCTCTTTTTTAACCTTATGATTAACTTTAAGCGTCCAGTCTGATATTTCATCAAATTTTTTCAATACTTGAATGATCTTATTTTTCACCATCCCCCCTGATTGAGCCTTTATTATTGTAATTTATCATAAGTATTACCGTTATTTAAGCCAGCCTGGCTTTCAATTTTAAATGGGGTCCCCCGGTTGAAACTTTGACCCATTCTTTCCAACCTTTTCCACAATATCCGGTACCATGCATTTTAATATCAGAACCAATTTTGGTAATAGATTTTAATAATTCAGGAACATAACCCGTCACAATAATAGGTGTAAAATAGTTATCTGTAAATTTACCATCCTTGATCTCCCTGGCATAAAGCGCTTCCAATTGAATCCCCCAACCTTTGGGATCTTCCATACCGCTGGTCATATAATCGATATACAAACCAGACTCAATGCTCTCTATCATTTCTGCCAGGGTATCCTTTCCTGCTGAAAAATAAGTATTCGTCATACGGGCATAGGTCTTATGCGCATAATTTTCACGACGTCCGTTAGGCGTTCTGTCATATTTTAACCGAACCGCCGAATTTAAATCGGTCATGCCTGAGGTCAATATACCATTTTTTATAATTTGAGTATCAGCGGCCAGTTGTCCTTCATGATCAAAAAAGAAAGATCCGGATTGTCCCGGATAAGCCGGCGAATCAATCATGTTTACCATCGGTGCGGCAACTGGTTTTCCCATATACTCCTGTCCTTTGGCCCGCTGCTTTAAATACATATCTGTTTCTGTCCCATGACCAAAGGCTTCATGGGCAAAAACACCTGACATATCCGG
>Ga0233431_1003325_pt1 | contig 19665 bp, 19 predicted proteins | sample SI_118_April2016_FD_179867 | JGI IMG/M metagenome (GOLD analysis project Ga0233431, IMG submission 179867) | Seawater microbial communities from Saanich Inlet, British Columbia, Canada - SI_118_April2016_200_MG | ecosystem: Environmental > Aquatic > Marine > Inlet | place: Canada: British... | reverse complement strand
TTGCTAGTGATAACGAAATTCCTTTTGTTTATACCCCCTGCCCTCTAGCGGGCGCAACCGCACCTACTACTCTGGCTGGAACAGCCGTTCAAGCCCTCACTGAAAGTCTTTTTGGCATCTTTTTGAGCCAAGCCCGCAAGCCTGGCGCACCGATGATTATTGGTGGGTTAATGTCTAATATGGATATGCGGACAACCATCTATTGCTACGGCTCCCCCGAAATGGCGTTGTTGAGCGCAGCTTATACTCAAATTACCAAATGGTTGGGTGTGCCCATGTATGAGACCGCAGGCTGTTCTGATTCAAAGATGTTTGACGGGCAAGCCGCAATGGAAGCGACCATGAATATCGCTACCGCAGCACTTTCTGGCGGCAATATGATTCACGATGTGGGCTATCTCGAACAAGGGCTGACTAGTTCACCCGCGATGATGGTTGCCTCCAATGAGATTATTGATATGGTCAAGCGCATCATGCGCGGCATCCCCGTGAATGATGAGACGAAAGCTCTGAAAGTGATGGATGAGGTTGGTCCTGGCGGGCATTATCTTGATCACGACCACACATTTGACCTTTTCAAAACAGAAATTTGGCGACCAGACTTAATTGATCGCCAAAACTTCGACAACTGGAAAGCCAATGATAGTAAAACTTTCAGAGAGCGAACTCACGAGCGCGTTATCGAAATCCTAGAGAGGGAAGAAGAACCCCTTTTGGATGAGAAAATGTATAAGGAATTGCATCGCATTTGTGAACTAGCCGATGAAAAGCATAAAGACGAAGAGTTAGATTACGATATGTTTGGATAGAGCTTTTTGAACACGGAGTTGCGCGGATTACACGAAGAAAAACAAAAAAGTTTTTTCGTAACTTTAAGTCCTTCTCCGTGCAATCCGTATACTCCGTGTTCAAAATATAAAAAAACATAAAGCGTGAGGCGTAGGGATGCGTTTCGCGCTTCATGCTTTATAGAGGTATACCGTGGTGACAAAGCACAAAAAAACAGAAAATTCTGTCCCAAAAGCCCTTGTTTTAGGCATTGATACCGGTGGCACTTACACCGATGGGGTCTTGCTGGAATATCATCAGCGCAAGGTCTTGGCATCTCATAAAAGCCTGACCACCAAACAAGATTTTTCTGTTGGGATAAAAAATGTCATCAAAGCAATTGATATTCAAAACCCGGAAGAAATTCAGATGGTCTCGGTTTCTACTACGCTGGCAACAAACGCGATTGCCGAAGGCAAAGGAAAACGAGTCGCTCTTTTTTTGATTGGCTATGACCCTGAGTTGGTTGCTTCCTTCAAGATGGAAAAGTCTTTTGCAACGCCCCACTTTTTCTACTTCACAGGCGGACATGATCTTTTCGGTCAAGAAAAAAATATCTTAGATTTACCCGCCATTTTAGAAAAAACCGCCGAACTAAAAAATAAAGTGGATGCTATTGCAGTTTCCAGTTATTTTAGTCCATTGAACCCGGAACATGAAACACGAGCATATAATGCCATCTCGCAAATTTGCGATTTGCCCATTGTGCTGGGACATCAGCTTTCGACAAAACTTGGTTCAGTAGAACGCGCCACAACCGCAGCTCTAAATGCTTCTTTGATTGGCATATTGCAAGATTTTATTATCGCGGTACGACACTCAATGGAAGAGCGCGGCATCAATGCGCCCCTGATGGTGGTGCGCGGCGATGGAACTCTGATGAGCGATGAATTTGCGGCACGCTCCCCGGTGGAGACAATCCATTCGGGACCGGCTGCCAGCGCAATTGGGGGTAGATTTCTCTCCCATCTAGATGATGCGCTGATTATTGATGTAGGCGGCACAACCACCGATTTTGCATTAATCCAAAATGGCGAAGTGGATATCAGTGAAGAAGGGGCAACGGTATCTGACTATAAAACAGCCGTCAAAGCAGCGAATCTGCTTTCAATTGGCTTAGGCGGCGACAGTCATATTGCGCTTAATCGGGAAAATAATATCGCCATAGGACCAGCCAGAGTAGTGCCATTATCTTATCTCGCACATGAATATCCTCAAGTGGAAAAACGGCTCAAACCGCTCGCAAGAGGCTCTTTTCCAACAGCTTCTCCAGATTGGTTAGAACATTGGTTTTTGCTCCGCGAGCCAGATAAGCAGAGGGGCATGATAAAAAACAATCGTGAAAAAGAATTGATTAAAATTCTTCGCGAGGGTCCTAAGCCTGTCCCAGAGTTGGTCAAAGAACTGGGTTTGTTGCATAAAAACCAACTCAATGTGGATGAACTTCTGCGACAGGAGATTATAGGGGTGGCGGGATTCACGCCCACAGATTTGCTCCATATTGACGGGCGACACACCCCGTGGAATACGCAGGCAGCAATCTACGGGCTGGATATTATCAGCAATTATCTTTCATGGGAGAAAGCAGGGATCACAGAGTTTATCTGGTCTCTCTCAACAGAAACAATCATTCGAGCGATATTGGTTTTTCTAAACGACCCCAAACACCAACCAAAAGAGTTGCTATCCAATAGCTTTGCTCATTGGTTTTTCAATAATAGTATTAATCCAGCACATCCACAGCTAGAAACTACAATCCGATTGAAGCAACCCATTATTGGGATTGGCGCACCCGCGGAGATTTTTCTGAGAGATGCAGCGGATAAGCTACATACAAAGTTGATTCTGCCAGAGCATTATCAAGCCGCCAACGCGGTGGGAGCGATTGCTGGGAGTGTGATGGTTGAGGAAGAGATTCTAATCTACCCACATTTAACAAAAGCAGGATTGGATGTGATTGGGTATTATGTGCAAGCCAGCGATGGCAGACAGGAGTTTGAAGAGTTGGATGATGCCTTGAATCATGCTCGCACCCAGACACATGATCGCGCTCTAAATGCCGCTCTGCGATCCGGAGCGGATAATCCGCAAGTGACGATGGAAGAAATATCTGATGGCTTGGACACTTATCGTATTCAGGCTAAGGCTATCGGTAATCCGCGATTGATGAAATAAGATTTGGATGAGAACCCGCATCGCCCTTAATTTGGACTTGGGTGCTGCACCCCAAACATCTGCGCGACGTAAACGGGAGTTTGCCAAAAACGTACGCAAAAAAACGCTCATTTAACGCTAACCAAGCCCAAAATCACGCGCGTCCCATGCTTTTCATCCCAAAGAAAAAAAATACTTTTGCTTTTCTCTGTATAATCCGTGTACAAAAAATCTAATCCAAAAGGAAAAAATATGTCCTCCGTAACCATTATTTATGGCGAAGAAATAAAAACGCTTGAAGCCCCCAAAGGCAGCCTGCTGGGAGATGTAATTGCTCAGACAGAATTGCCTCTGGAGCAACCTTGCGCGGGACGTGGCACTTGCGGCAAATGCAAAGTCCTGATAGAAAAAGGCATAGCCCCGCCCGATGAAGTTGAGTTGGCTAATCTCTCTGCAGGTGAGCTTGTGCTAAATAACCGCTTGGCTTGCCGCGCCAGAATAGAGGGAGATACTCAAGTGGTCTTGTCTCCGATCGTTGTCTATTCAAATAAGATATTCAAAGCCAGCTCACGCTATAAAAAAGAAAAGGATGTCTCCTTGGGCTTGGCGATTGATTTTGGCACCACCACAGTCGCCGCGTTTTTGACCATGCTCGATAATGGGGAAGTATGTGCAGGGGCGGCGGGGCTTAACCAACAAACAGTTTACGGCGCAGATGTAATTTCGAGATTGTTTGTTGCTGACAATCCGGAAAATGCCGAAAGATTACATCGGCTGGCGTTGGCTTCGATTAATCAAGCCGTTGACTCGCTCAAACTCTCAAAACGCATCATAGAGCGAATAGAGCGCGTCACAATTGTAGGCAATGTTGCCATGCACCACCTTTTAGCCAAATTGCCCATAGAAACGCTGGCTGTAATTCCATTTCAACCTTATAGCAAAGCCTCCATTAAAGATGCCGCGCCCTTGATGAGCGGAATTTTTCCAGAGAAAGTTGAAGTAACATTGCCTCCCGTCATCGGTGGATTTGTAGGCTCCGATGCGCTAGCGTGCTTGGCATATTTCGGCTTTGATGAGGCGACTCATCCTATGGCAGCGATTGATCTCGGCACAAATGGCGAGGTAATGGTCACAGACGGAAAACGCATCCTGACAGCATCCACCGCAGCGGGACCGGCTTTTGAGGGTGTCAATATTTCTTGTGGAACACGGGCAATAGACGGCGCTATCGTAGGCGCAAAAATTGAAGCCGATGAAATCACCCTGCATACCATCGCTGATGCACCCCCAATTGGCTTAACAGGCTCAGGACTATTAAGTTTGATACACCAGTTCAGAGAAGCGGGTGTGATAGAACCCAGCGGAAGAATTGCAAGAAATCTCCCAGGATCTTTTGCTCAACGCATAGATGAAAACGAGCATGGCATCAAGCGCATTAAACTGACAGAAGAAGGCGATTTATATCTCTCTCAAATGGATATACGAGAATTGCAAAAGGCAAAAGGAGCTATTCGCGCTTCCATCAATATCCTTATGGATGAATTGGGATTGAAGTCCGAAGATTTGGAAGAAGTCATCCTCACCGGCTCATTTGGCGGGCAAGTTGATATAGATGCCGTCCTTAACCTGGGCATGATCCCGCCTGTACGACAAGAAGTGGTAGAAACCACCGCAAACGGTGCTGGATTTGGAGCCGCTATCTTCCTTTCTGATGAAGGCTTCGCGCGAGGAGAAAAAATAGCAGCATCTTCGGAGCAAATAGACCTGGACCAAAATCCCAATTTTGATATGCAATATGTAGGGTCAATGGGACTCACGCCGAGCGGAGGCTAAGATGGCAAAAAAGAAAAAGGGTACATCCAAAACAATGCCGATGCGGGCATTTGATGAAAAGGGCATTCCATACGAGATACGTCAGCAATCAGGCAAAGAATATACGGCTGAGGGCGTGGCTGAAGATTTGGGCGTCCCGGTGGCGCAAGTCGTTAAAGCGATGTTGATTCAACGCTCAGCAAGTTCGGGTCAAGGGCGAAGCGCATTTGTCCTGATTGTGATTCCCGGAGATCGGCGGCTCAGTCTCAAAAAAGTTGGTATAGTGCTGGATGATAAAAAAGTCCAAATGGCTTCCCAGCGGGATGTTCAAAGAGTGACTGGCTATCAGGTGGGAGCTGTTTCTGTTCTGGGATTCCGCCGAAAGGATATTCCCAGCTATGTGGATCAGCATGTACTGGAACTGGATCAGGTTATCATCAGCGCGGGTCGTCCAGATGTTGGGCTGGGTCTTCTTCCCCAAAACATGGTTCAGGCGATGGAAAGTGCCAAAATAGACGATTTATGTGAAGATCAGGGATATGAATAAACATCGATTGGCAGGAGTGCCGCTGGTGATCTTAGCGTCTGCTTTTTGGTCAACCGGTGGGATCTTCATTACGCGGATACTAAATGAAAGCAACCTGACACCAATTAATCTGGCATTTTGGCGTGATCTGAGCACCTTTCTTCTCCTATTGGTCAGCATAGCTCTCTTGCGTCCCAGCTTGTTGCGGGTTATGAAACGCGATCTGCCCTGGTTGATTGGGATGGGTATCATCAGCATCGGCTTATTTCATACGCTGTGGAATACAGCCATAATCGCTAATGGGATGGCTATTGCGACCGTCATCCAGTGCAATGCTCCTGTTTTTGTCACCATAATAGCGAGGGTGCTCTGGAAAGAATCTCTTACCCGCTTCAAGATTGCCGCCATCCTTTTGTCCATTCTAGGGACAGTTCTCATCGCTCGCATTGAGGGCTTTGGAGGTGTGAAGATCACACTTACTGGATTACTGATCGGTTTGGCAGCAGCTCTTGCCTATGGCTCGGTCAGCCTCTTCGGCAAAAAACTCTCCGGAGATTATAGTCCTTGGACAATTTTGACCTATGCTTTTGGCTTTGGCACACTGACTCTGCTACCCTTCCAAAACACATCTTCAGCCACATCTTTATTGCCTGTAGCAGTTCCCTTTGTCAGCCTGATTCTCCTGACCACTATTGGAGGCTATGTGTTTTACTTCACGGGATTGCAGCAGTTGCCAGCCAGCGTAGCTTCAATTCTATCTACGAGCGAAGTGCCTTTCGCCGCGATCCTGGCTTATCTGGTTATGGGTGAGCAGATGAATGGATGGCAAACAATCGGTGCGATTCTTGTAGTAAGCGGCGTAGTGCTGGTCTCGCTGAATGATAATTTGGATAAGAAGCCGGAACGCACGTGACCTTGACTTGGTTGCTGCAAATCAACATGACAGGAAAAAATGTTCAAGTATATGTTTTTTTTCACAAAGTGCTGATATATTACTGATATACTAAGGCCTGTTCAAGGCTATAATTATTTTGTAACCTATCTTTATCAAGGAGTAAAAATAACCATGTCTCTCATGTCCCCTCCCCGTTACCAAGCCCCTTTCAAGCCCTATCGCCGTGATGATATCACGCCCACGATAAAGGTTTTTACTGCCGCAGAGGGGCTAATTAAAGGTGCGATATTTGGTTGCCGCATGTGCGGAAACTGCATTTTGCAAGAAACGTCTTTTGTTTGCCCAATGACTTGCCCCAAAGGTTTGCGAAATGGCTTATGTGGTGGCTCCACGCCTGAGGCTTGTGAGGTAGATCCATCCCGACCTTGTACCTGGCATAAAATTTACGAGCGAGCCGAAAAATTGGGACGTGAAGATGCTTTGCTCGAAAATAATGCCCCTTTAGATGGGCATCGTGTTGGGCGAGAGACTTGGTTAGACGTGGTGAAAATGTGGCGAGAGCGAGAAGATAGTCCTAAATTTACAGAATACTTCTCGAACCGTGAAAAATTTGACGAGGATTGGGAAAAACTCTTTTATGATGTCCGCCAACCGGAATGGTGGCAAGGGGATAGAGAATATCACCCACCTGCTTATGAAGAACCCATCTCCTTGCTCGAAGCGAATTTACGCACAGGGAAATTCACTTGCACAGGTGAAATTGCACCTCCTTTGAGTGTGTCGAAAACGATTATTGATAAAAAAGCGGGTTGGCTGGCTGGCTATGTTGTCGCGGCAAACTTCACCGATAATGCCTCTGCTTCTGCGCGCATGAGCAGTGTAGCTTCTGCTAAACTTTGCATGGACTCTGATTCAGGTCTTGAGCCTGTTATGCAGTTACAAGCCCGTGACCGCACTCGCGTAGTGATTGAGTCGGATGTGATGGGCGCCGCAGGCTTGGGCATCAAGAATATTCTTTGCCTTTCAGGCGACCATCATCGCTTTGGTCCTGGTGCTATCTCCCAACCCAATCAATTTGATATGGATGCCGTGCAAATGCTCTGGATGTTGCGCCGCATGAGAGATGATGGCAAGTATTTAGACGGGCGCAATATCAAGCATCGTCCTCAAATCTTTTTAGGTGCCGCAGGCTCACCCTTTGGTGCTCCACCCAAATATGAAGCCATTCGCGCTGAGAAGAAGATTAATGCTGGGGCACAGTTTATCCAAACGCAACCCATCTTTGATTACAATGGATTTCTGGAATGGGTTGAAGCGTTGGATAAGCGCAACCTGCTAGACAAGGTTTATATTCTGGCTGGGATGATCCCTCTCAAGAGTGCTCGCGCTGCCAACTTCATGGTTGATGTACCGGGGGTCTCCATTCCCCCAGAAATTGTCAAGCGTATGGATAATGCTGGTGATAAAGATGGACAAGCCGAAGAAGGCGTAGCCATTGCACTGGAAATGATCGAAAAATTGAGGGGCACATCTGGAATCAACGGCATCCACTTTATGGCAGTTCATTGGGAGGCGATTATTCCACGTTTGATAGATGAGGGTGGGTTGCCCAAACCTAGTGTGACAACGCTCGGCGAGTAAGCCTTCCCTCGATATAAAATCTATTTTAAAATATAGGAGACAAAAAATGACTGCAAAGAAAATTGACGGAAAAGCAATAGCCAAAGAAGTACGTGAGGAAGTAAAGGTAAAAGTTGCTAAGCGCGTTGCTGATGGGAAACCAAGACCTGGTTTAGCGACAGTGTTGGTCGGTTCAGACCCTGCATCTGAAGTTTATGTTGGGATGAAGAAACGGATGTGCAAAAAGTTGGGTATGGAATCTTTTTCTCATATTCTTGATGCCGATGCAAGCCAAGAAGAAGTAGAAGGTTTGGTAAAGAAACTCAATGCAGACCCAAAAGTAAATGGGATCCTCGTTCAACTTCCCCTTCCTGACCATTTAGACGAAGAAAAAGTTTTGCAAGCAATTGACATCACCAAAGATATAGATGGATTCCACCCCGTCAATATCGGGCGTTTGGCGCAAAAGGGACGCGAATCTCTCTTTGTGCCTTGCACACCAGATGGTTGTCTTGTGATGCTCGATAAATCGGGCGTAGAATTAGAAGGTGCAAATGCCGTTGTTTTAGGTCGCTCTAACATCGTTGGGATGCCGATGGCGTTATTGCTGGTTAAACGCAATGCAACCGTTACCATTTGCCACTCGCGCACCAAAAATCTGAAAGAAATTTGTGCTGAGGCAGATGTGCTTATTGCCGCGGTAGGTCGCCCAGAAATGGTGAAGAAAGATTGGGTAAAATCCGGCGCAACCGTCATTGATGTAGGCACACATCGCATTGACGATGATAGCAAAGAAAAAGGCTATTACCTTACTGGTGATGTGGCTTACGAAGAGGTTTGCGAAGTTGCAGGTGCAGTTTCCCCCTCACCTGGTGGTGTTGGACCGATGACTATTGCGATGCTGATGAATAATACGCTCCGTGCGGCGGAGATTCAGCAAGATTAGTTTTTCAAAGCACTGCCATGTTCTCATAGCAATTACTATAGTAAAGAACAATTCTCCTTCGCGCTAGCCGCTGTCCCAACGGCTAGCGCGACTTTTATGGGAAAATCTTACCGATTCCCTGCTATTTAGGTCCCAAAACTGTAAGGAGTTATTTAATGGCTAAAGCAGAAATTTTTGCAGGAGACTGCGGATATAACACAGAAGTTGAAGCAACTATGGATGGAAGCGTTTGCAAGCTGAGTATCAATAGCGAATGCCCGCATATTGTAAAAATGGCGAAAGAGATTCCTGAAGTTAATCCTTATGAGGAAATTTCCTTTAGACGCGCTATGCCTAAAATTCACGAAGCAGGGCATAAGTATTGCACACACGCCTCTTGTCCCGTACCTGTGGGAATTATTAAGGCAGTCGAGGTTGAAGGCGGGTTGGGGGAGTGGCGAGTTTCAAGGGTATTTGTGAGATAATACCAGCATGATGAAATGCCCAAGATGTAAAGCAAGCACAAGCCAGCATAAGATAGGCTTTACCACAGCCAAAAGCCAACGATATAAATGTCAACATTGCCAGAAAAAATACACGCCTGAGCCTAAGCGTCGCGGTTATCCAAAAAGTCTTCGCCAACTGGCTTTGAAAATGTATCTTGAAGGCATCAATTTTCGTCGGATTGGTCGTTTACTGAATGTACATCATCAAAGCGTGATCAATTGGGTAAACGCCTATGCGGAAGAGCTTCCAGAAGCTCCTGTTCCACGGCAAACGGAAGATGTAGAGATGGATGAGCTCTTCACTTTTATAGGCTCAAAAAAAACAGAATCTACATAATTCTCTTCGTAGATCGTGCTACCAGATGTATTTTCGGCTGGAGAGTGAGCTATGCTCGTGATGGTTCAGTCATGCAGGATATTCTCTATGAGACGGTACAAGCAAATGCCTATTACAGTGATTTGTTTTCAGGCTATCAGACAGTACTCTATTGGCCAGCAATTCATTATCCTATGCCTGACAAAAGTGAAACGTATTCAGTTGAAGGCGACAATGCCGAGTTGCGACATTATTTGGCGCGTTTGGCAAGAAAATCTCGTTGTTTTTCTCGGTGCGAGAAGGCACTTAGGAGAGCTGTCAAGATTTTTGTCATTACTTTCAATAAGCGACAGTTATACAAAAAGCAATATCCAAAATATCCGGCCCACTTAATCAACTTCTTGCACCCACTAACTTAGGCACTCCCCGGGTTGGCTTTGCCTACGAATCCAACAATCAAATTGTCATAAATTTAGAGAAACACTGCATAACAAAAAGAGTGATATATCAGAAGTATATTATTTCAAAAAATCAAAAAACTTACGCAGGCAAAGCCATTTTCGGTCTAAATTTATACCCATAAACCAACATCCCACGCTCGTCGCCGTCTTCGCGCAATTTGCGTGTCACCATTTCTACGGGCATCCCGACAGAGACATCATCTTCATCTACATCGGTCAATTGGGCAGTTACCAACGGGCCCTCATCTAACTGTACCAAAGCAACGGTATAAGGGATAGTGTGCTCAAAGCCACTTGGGGCATTATAGATCGTGGTATACGAATAAACTTCGCCCTGCCCGCTGAAAGCAAATTCATCTTTTGCCTCTTTGCCACAGTCGGGACAAATATCGCGGGGCGGGAAGATCTTTACATCACAATGTGGGCAAACCTCGCCAACTAAAGCATAACGCTGTTTTTTCAAACGCCAATGACGTGGAATTTCCATTTAAATCTCCTTGATTGAATAATACGGCACAAATATACGCAAAAGAAACTATCAGGAACTATCAGACTGCTTGAAAAACCTTGCAAAATTGACAACTATCCCATTTTCGATATACTGAAACTACCTATTTGGACTAAGTGCATCGCCCTCAAATTTTGGCTTGCTCCCATTTAAAAACAGGATGCCGAAAATAAACCGATGCGCACTAAACCCCACCTTTAGGAGGAATGGATGAATAAATTAACCTGGTATGGTCACGCAACCCTCGGACTCGAAACCGACGGTCACAAATTACTCGTTGACCCCTTTTTTACCGATAACCCCGCCGCATCAACGACAGCGGAAGCGGTGGATGCCGATTTTATCCTCGTCAGCCACGGGCACGGCGACCACGTTGGAGACACGGTCGCTATCGTCGAGCGAACAGGCGCAGGCGTTATCTCAAATTTTGAGATCGCGAACTGGTTTGGGACGCAGGGTGTTGAAAAAGTCCATCCACAACATTTGGGCGGCGGATTTCAGCATCCATTTGGTTATCTAAAATTGACACTGGCTTTGCATGGTTCTGCTCTCCCCGATGGAAGCTATGGCGGCAACCCGGCCGGTTTTTTGCTGACCACAAATGACGAGAAGAAAATTTACATGGCGCAAGATACGGGGCTTTTCGGTGATATGCAACTCATCGGCGACGAAGAGATAGATCTGGCTGTAATACCCATTGGCGACAACTTCACGATGGGACCAGATGACGCTTTGAAGGCAGTAAAGTTCTTGCGTCCGAAAGCGGTCATCCCTATCCACTATAACACTTGGGATTTGATTGCCCAAAACCCCGCCAGTTGGGCAGATAAAGTGCAGGGTGAAACGCAAGCAAAGGTGGTCGTTTTGGCAGCAGGGGAGAGTTTCGAGTTTTAAACCTTAGCAAAAAATAGAACGCGGATAACGCGGATTCAACGGATTCTTACGGATGAAAACAAAAATCTTTTCAAATCCGCGTAAATCTGCTTGATCGGCTATATCCGTGTTCTATTCTTTTTAACTTAAACTTAACTCTCCGTATTACAATCTCCTTTCAGGAGAAAAATTATGAATAATTTAGACCGTCGAAAAGAAGAAGAGCGCATTCGCAATGAGAACCGACTTCCGCCGGGACAATCGCTGACGTTAAAATTCCCCGTTTTGCATGTGGGACCTGTTCCGAAATTTACCCCCGCTACTTGGGATTTTCGCGTTTGGGGTGAAGTGGAAGAAGAAAAAAGCTGGAACTGGGATGAGTTTCAATCTTTGCCACGCACTCAGGTTCTAATGGATATTCATTGCGTGACAACATGGAGCAAAGCCGATACCCTCTGGGAGGGTGTTTCGCTGAAAGCAATGCTTGATGCCGAGTTGATTAAATTAAAGCCAAATGTGACTCATGTAATGCAACACGCAGAATATGGCTATACAACCAATTTGCCCCTTGAAGTTGCCTTGCAAGAGAGCTTTTTGCTCGCCACCCATTTTGATGGTAAGCCCCTCTCCCCCGATCATGGCTATCCCCTGCGCGGGGTGATCGGACATATCCCGGCAAAAGCTGGAGAACAAGAATCCCCTTATTTTTGGAAGGGTGCCAAATGGCTGCGTTCGCTCGAGTTTATGGCGGGTGACAGACTTGGTTATTGGGAAGCAGGAGCCTACCATAATAGAGCCGATGTTTGGAAAGAAGAGAGATTTCGTTATAAATGAAAATCGGGTTGCATTCGCACGCTCGCAACCCGATTTTGTTGCTAGATGTGGTTTCTATTTCCTCACAAAGTACTTAAAAAATCTACAGGTTGAATAACAGGAAGAAGAGGGGGATGGTAGTCGTTAATATTACGCGTGATCAAATAGGCTGCATTGCATTGTAGAGCGGATATCATTTGAACGGCATCTTCAAAATCTTTGTAATCAAGATTGAGAGCTTGATTGATTGTATTTTCGTCAACAGGTGCTATTTTTAGAAATTGTAATAGACTGGTGATATTTGCACGAGCTTCTGCTGAAGATTTGCTTTTCTCTATGATATAAAAGAGAGTTGTGATGCTATGTGCGGCAATGAAACCTTCAAGTACGCCTGTTTCAACTGCTGCAAGTAATCGAGCAGATGCATCATAGAAGGGTGTGCGGTTTTGTAGCACATCCAGAATGATGTTGAGATCAATCAAAACAATAGACTTAGCTTCCATACTTTTCTGCCAAATGGTTTTTGTAATCTTCAATACCCACATCTTTGGATAATGAGCCACTTAGGCGACGAACAATAGGCGCATTTGTTAGGGGTTCCTGAGAGGGAACACGCAAAAGATAAGCCTCCAGCAAGGATGTCATTGTTGTGTTTTGCGCCTGAGCATATTGTTTGAAGTTCGCTAGCAAATCTTTAGACACTCGAATAGTTAGTTTTGTTTTTTCCATGAGAATTCTCCTGCCGTACAGTTTACATGGATTTTGTACGTCTGTCAATGCTGTAAAAGTTTTTTGGGTATAATTTTGCTGGTGGCGGTCTCCCAAACCGCTGTCTTTAAGGTGACAGTCACTTTTAAAGTGACTGTCACCTCTTGTCTAAGAAATTTCTAGTATCTCAACAACCCACCAATCCCCACTTCTGCCATTTCGGGGTTATCGCGGAGGATTTCGACTTCACCGCCTGCCAGCATTACTTTGCGGACAGCGACTTCTGCTGCGTCGGTGATCTTTTCAAATTCTCCACCGCAGAAGGGGCAGCTATCCTGTTTTTCGGCGGCGAGATGATCACAGCCAGTGCATTTATACCCGGGGGCATGATAGTTTTCATCGACCAACAAAGTCTGGATACGTCCCTCGTGGGATGCGCGGAGTGTATCACGCAAGCCCACCACGCCCACAGCGTGTTTTGCCGCCGAGGTGCTCATTTGCCGAACGAGACCGGCTTCCCGTTTTGCTTCAGCGGCTGCGCCGACTTTAATCGCTTCATCCAAAACCTCGTGCGGGCTGGCTGTCATCCCCAAAGAGAATGTGCCAACTACAAGGCTTTGCCATTTTTTAGGTAAATAATTTTGGAATTGAGCCAGATTTTCGTCAGTTCCGCCAAGCAGGATTCGGCGCACCTTTTTCTGACCGAAGAAGGCCATCGCAAATTCGGCAGATTCTTTTATGTTTTGTTTGACGGGATTTTTGCTGCTCTGCACGCCCCTAACTTGGTGAACTTCGTCGCCGAGGACACCTTCTTGTTCTACCAATTCGCCGAGATGGAAATGGAAAAAGCGTGCGCCCTGTTTGTCGACCAATGCGACACCGTAAGAACCATAGGCATCGAGAATATTTGCGAGCGGACTCACATAGGGCTTGTTTCCGATATGGATACGGTTATGCACCGAAACAGAGAGCGGGTAAGCGCGGAAGTAATTTTCTGCGGCCGAAGAGAAGATGGCGAGACTGCGTCCTTCTCTTGAAAATTCGTGTTCGATATAGCGGATAATAGCCTCTTCATCTTCAGGCATATTTATCCCTTTAAGCATGGAGCGTAAGGTCAATTTATAGGCTTCTGGGGTTTTATCGGTGAGATTCAGATAAACACTGAGTATTTTTTCGTCACTTTGATAATCCAGTAATTCGTTAATAGCCTTATTGGTTAACATTTTTACTCCTTTTAAGTTGGTTTAATTGAGCCAAGCGGTTTTTGTTCTATTAGTCTCCTTTTCTAGTGAGTGAATATTTTGTAGCTACTCAGGCATGTCTTTGCGAGGCAGTTTTATCGCCGAAGCAATCTCCTTGACAGTATTGGAGACTGCCGCATCGCACACCCGCCATTCGGCGAGTACAGGCAAGCGTGCTCCTCGCAGAGACATTATAGGAAATCCTGAGCAGGTAGAGTGTATTTTGTTTTACGGCCTCTTATCCAGCGTCATTTCAAGGGTGATTTCTTGCCCGTCTCTTAAGACAGTTAGGGTTACAACATCGCCGGGGGCTTTATTATTGATCAGATATTTCAACAAGGTATCAAATTGTTGTACTTCTATCCCATCAATGCCAATGATGAGATCGCCACCAACAGGAACGCCATCTCCGTTTGCGCTTGCACCTTGCACACCAGCTTTTTCTGCAGGGCTGTCTGGAGAGACAGCGGTTACATAGGCCCCGGTTTGTTGGGGTAGTCCTAGGGCTTCGATGCTGTGCAAATTCAGATCGCTAATAGATGAAATCCCCATATAGGGATAATCATAATATCCATTGGCAATAATGGCAGGCGCAACACGTTTTACGATATTGATGGAAATGGCAAAACCGATCCCAGAGTTTACGGGGTCGCCACCATTTGAGAAGCTGGTGGTACGAATCGCACGATTGATGCCAATTACTTCGCCGTTAATGTTGAAAAGTGGCCCGCCAGAGTTGCCAGGGTTAATGGCTGCATCGGTTTGGATAATATCTCCAGCAGTAAAAAAGCCGCCGCCAGGAGCATCGTTTAACGAATCGAGAGTTCTGCCTAAAGCAGAGACGATGCCCGTTGTCATTGTGCCACTCAAACCAAAGGGGTTGCCGATGGCGATAACTGTATCTCCAACGCGCAGCAGATCGGAGTTGCCAATGGGGAGGGGATGAAGCTCATCGGCAGGCACATCTACTTTAACGACTGCCAAGTCTGAATCCAGGTCGGTGCCGATCACGGTTCCGTAGGTTTTGAAGCCGGAAGAGAAATCTACCTCTACTTCTGTAGCTCCTTCTACAACATGAAAATTTGTCAAAATATGTCCTTGCTCATCGAAAACAAAACCAGAACCAGCCCCGCTGCCCGCGTCACTAAAAACACGAATAGAAACAACGCCGGGTAGCGTACTTTCGTAAAGCGCGCTTAAACTACCCGGTTCGGGCGGGGGGACATAAAGGTCTTGCGGCTGCGAATTATTGCTGCTCTCTACGGGCGGCGCAAGTTCTTCTATGCTGCCAGATGCCTGGCAGGAAATTGTTACTAAAATAAGTACCGTTAAAATTACCAATATTCTTTTCATTTATTCTCCTAAGCGTTGATAAGCGTGAGTGTTTTTGACGCAATCCGCTCCCTATTTCTTTCCTGCTACTTCCTTTAATAAGCTCTTTTGCTCTTCGCTTAAATCTTTTGGGATTTTGACCTTCACCCGTACAAAAAGATCGCCTTTCTCTTTTGGGTTTCGCAATTTTGGCATGCCGCGCCCCGAAAGCCGAATAACTTGCTCCGGTTGTGTACCGGCGGGAATAGTGAGAGAAAGATTGCCGTTGAGTGTTTTCACCTGAGTTTTTCCGCCTAATAATGCAGTGAAAACATCCACATTTGTCTGGGTGTGGATATTATTTCCCTTGCGCTCAAAATTCGCGTTTTTATCAACACTCACTTTTAGATATAAATCCCCGCCATCAGGAGCCTTCCCTTTAACGCGGACTTTTGTACCCGTTTTTGCACCAGCCGGAATTTTCACCTGGACTCGCTTGCCCTCGCTCTCTAAAATGCGGATCGCGCCCTCATGTGCCTCTGCCAAAGAGATATTAACCGGCTGCTCATAACGCTGACGTGACGCACGTGGATTTTGACGTGCTTGCGCACCCATACCACCCATCCCGAACATTGCCTCGAAAAAATCCGAAAAACCGCCCATGCCGCCCCCACCGAACATATCGCCTACATCCTCATAGCGGACTTGTCTCGCCCCGCCGCGTGGAGCGCCGCCTGAGCCACCGAAAAAATCACCCCAATTAAAATCGCCCTGCGCGCCACGCTGCTGCCATTGCGAATAGGATGAGCCAAGTTGGTCATAACGCGCGCGTTTTTTAGGATCGCTCAATACCTGATGCGCCTCGTTTACTTCTTTGAACTTCTCTTCCGCTTCTTTATTATCCGGGTTTTTGTCAGGGTGATATTTCATCGCCAGCTTGCGATATACCTTCTTGATCTCATCCTGACTGGCTTTTCGATCAACCCCTAAAATTTTATAATAGTCTTTATATTCCATTATTTACCTATGTACGCTTCGTTTCAGATTGCTATACTCCTATTTTACGTAAATGGAGAGATGAAAGTCAAGCCTACGCTGGTGGGTCTAATAGAACTCTAACCTCTTTGGAGATCAAAGGGGCTTCGTGTGCTGCAAAATTCATAGCCTTTGGAAACAATCAGAACTTTACAAATATGCAAGGTCTTCTCAAAACCCTTTCGTTAATGATGTGAAGAATATATACTAGATGCTGATACCTTTACATAACTAGTCAACGATACCAGCAGGAGGGAAAATGTCACTACTCCCAAGTCTAAAAAAAGCTCGTCGATGGATTCTTCTTGCAACTCTTATAGCTGCAGGTTTCCTTACTGTCATCTCTCCCGAAGATGGATATTCTTCTTTTCAATTTTCGCCCCAAAAGACAAATCTAACCTCTGTCTCTGCCAGCCCTCTATTGCAAACCTGTAGCTGGGTCTGTGTAGAGCGCGTTCCACCAGGATGTAAAAGAACAGGCAATCCTTGGGATGTTTGTGCTTGCGTCAAACAGGAATATGTCTGTACTGGGCCACCAGACCCCACCATCAGCGCAACCCTGACTTGCTCTGCCTGGGGTTCAAATGGCTGGTGTATCGGTGACGAAAGCCTTGACCTTGTCGCCACAGAACCGGACGGGGAAAATGTGCTCATTAGCGGCGATCTCAACGGAGAGCCTTTTTCCTGCGGACCAGAAGCAGGGAGTGTGAACTGTTCTATTCCACTTCATGAAGGAACTGGTACAGTAAATTATTTAGCAACTTCTGCACAAGGAACAACGGCAGGCGGTTCAAAACCCTGGCTGCGAGACGCAACTTTGCCTGTAATTGAAGGTTCACTAAGCGGCACAAATGGGGATAATGGCTGGTTCATCTCTCCGGCTGAAGTGACTGCTTCGGTCACAGAAACAGGTTCTGGATTGAGTACATTTGAAACATCTTTGGATAATATAAATTGGACAGCCTACACCGCTCCTCTGCCTTTCAACGATGGGGTATATACGCTCAATATCAGAGCCATAGATATAGCAGGTAATATTGCCACAGTGGATCTGTCCATCAACGTAGATACTGTACCCCCAGCAATAGACGGAGCACTCTCCGGGACAATGGGTTCCGCCAACTGGTATATCTCGGCAGTTCAGGCATCTTCGACAGCATCAGATGCCACATCCGGGATCGCGACTTTTGAATCAGCATCAAATAGTGGTGCGTGGACTGCTTATACTGCGCCTATTATTTTTGAAGACGGAAAGCATAGCGTGATCTTCAAAGCAGTGGATGTTGCAGGCAATAACAGCGAGACAGCTTTATATTCTTTCAAGGTAGATGGGAGTGCCCCGCACATCGACTTACCCAGCCGTTGGTATATCTGGGAGAGTATCACCTTTGAAGCATCAGAAAAGACCAGTGGTTTTACAGATATTGAGATGCAGATCATGGATTCTCAGGGGCGTTGGAAGAAGATCGAGAAACACTGGTCTACAGATCAGGCCTCTTTTGCGCACACCATTCTCTGGAACAGGGCTTTTGCAGATGGTATTTTGGCACCGATCGGCAATTATCCCGTTGTGGTACGAGCCTGGGATGAAGCCGGGAATATGAGCGAGAAGAGCGGGCATATCATCATTCCCCAGTCGAATGCTGCCCCTTTGCCGACTTTTCCGCCGACTCCTGTACAGGAAATCGTAGCTGTAGAAACAGAAGAAGGTGAAGAAACACAAGAGGTTGTTGCACTGATTGAAGCAGAACCTGCACCTGCTGAGGAAGAAAAACAAGAAGAGGAAAAGAAAGAAAGTGTCTTCACCTTTGCCAGCAAAGACCAAATCCCGACTCCCAATTCCCAATCAACAAATACCAACATTCTTTGGGGCGCAACGGCTTCGGCGGCAATCGGTGCTTTTGCGGCACAGATCGCTGAGAGAAAACGACGTGAAGCGGAAGCAGAAGCCGCACGCAAACGCGCAGAAAGGGAGTATCAGAAAAGAGTCTGGGCAGCAAGTGCTGCAAAGTATAAGCGTATTGGTAGGGCCTATCAGCGTTCTTTGGATAAATTCAAACAGAAGCTAATTGAAAATGGTGTGTCTGCAAGTGAAGCAGCTAAACAGAAAAGGGCTGCGATGAAGAATGGGAAAATCCACTCAGATGTTACAGTGATTGAAGAGTATAAAGAGAAACAAGAACGTATACGCGAGGCTGCGAATGAGATTGAAGCCGAGAAGATGATTGATTATGTAGATCCCGAAATCCTAAAGGCTCGCGAAGAGCGAAAGCAACAATCTCTCGCTGATTGGAAGCAGGCGGATATGGGGGTGGCAAGTACGGCAATTGCAGCACAGAAAACAGCAGAAGCAACGCAGCCAGAAGAAGAAAAGAAATCTTGGTGGGAGAAAACTGTAGATTGGGTTGATAATAATCAGGTTTTAGCTTCGATAGGTGTAGGTGTAGGTGTTGGCTTGCTCGTTGCAGGTGCTATTATTTTTATTCCTGCTATTGCGGCATCTACAGCAATTATAGGAGGTATTGTAGCGATAGGAGCTATCGCAGGAGGAGGAACAGTAGCTCTCAACAACCATTTTGGGCGTGATTTGCACAAGAATATTTTAAGAAATACTTTCGTTTCTGCGGTTTCTATGCTAGTAACAACTGGTGCAATTGTATTTGGCGCACACGCTATTGGTACAGCAACGACATTTTGTACAGCTAGTCCCAATTGCTCAATGATGATTGAAACAGCAGGAAAGACAATAGACCTTCTTGAGGAAGGATATTTGGTGGTTACAGTAGGGGTTCAAACTGCCTTAGGAAATGATGCTGCAGCACACGAGGCTCTACTAGAGTTAGAACTTGAGCGCTTGGATGGGGGAATACCTGGAAATCACTTTGCTAAAGAGTTAGGCGAAGAAGTCTTGGAGCAAATTGCTAAACATGGGGATGAAGCTCTTGAATTAGTCAGAAAATATGGTGACGATGCCGCTGAGCTAATTTTCGAACACGGAGACGATGCTATACCGAAAACGGTTATAGGTTTACATTATCAAATGTCTGAAATTGGAGTGTCAACAAACTAGAAAGTTCTTTTTTGTACACACCATTTGTATTAGTAATGCAGTCTGAAATTGCCTGCTTAAAAT
>Ga0233431_1003319_pt1 | contig 19693 bp, 35 predicted proteins | sample SI_118_April2016_FD_179867 | JGI IMG/M metagenome (GOLD analysis project Ga0233431, IMG submission 179867) | Seawater microbial communities from Saanich Inlet, British Columbia, Canada - SI_118_April2016_200_MG | ecosystem: Environmental > Aquatic > Marine > Inlet | place: Canada: British... | reverse complement strand
GGTTGTGCGGTGTTCGTAGAGTTATTTTCCATATTATTTACTAAGCCCATCTAGTTTATTTTCTAATTCTGTAATTCTGGCTTCTGCATTTCCATGTTCTAATTCGAATCGTTTAAGTTTTTCGTATCCTATTCTGGCAAATCCTATAGCCGAAATCCCTATAGCAAAATCTTCGCGGTCTATTAATTCACCACTTGTTAATCTTTCTACGGTTTCGCTAGCTCTTTCTAGTTGTTTATCAATATAGAATCTTTGTGATTCTGAGTAGGCGGCTAGTAAATTATTGTATTGTGTTGCTTTCATGTGCGGGGGCATGTCATTTGAATCCATATTATTTTGAACCTCCAAATGCCTTTGTCAGATCTAAAACAGTTATTTTGACCTGAGAACCCTCTGGAAGCGCTAGTGCGATTCTCGCATCATAACAAGTATAATTAACAGCTTCGCTTCGCCCATCTGGCAAAATGAATGCTCTTGCAGCAGTTATTCTTTCATTTCTAGTGGCTTTTAATTTATCCAAATAAAATTTATCCAAACAAGCCTCAACTTCAGAGTCTCGTACTTCTCGACCATCATTTGCTTCTATTAATCCAAAATCCTCTAGAATATATTCTTTCACCGAATCAAGTGCATTTGTTCTTGTTTGATACTTTCCGGGAATTTCTCTTTCTATAAATTCTCTAAGTTGTTCTCTTGCCATACAAACCCAACTTAATAATACTATTTAAATCTTTGGATATGTTGTCATTATCGAGTTAATATATCAGAAAGATATTTAAACAGGAGGCTAGTCACTATATTATGAATATTGATGAATTAATTAAAGAAAAAGATTTACAGCTAGAGGTATATCTTGGAAAGATTAAAGATTCATCGCTTGCTGGAAATAAAGAAAATTCGGGAGCATTGCATGATAAATTTGGAAATTTTTTATGTGACTCGGTACGTGAGTTTCAAAACGCCAGGAAAAGCTTGGAAAAATCAGATGCTATGGCAGATAATCCATTTATTGGAAATTTATCCAGATATTTGAGTGAAAAAGAAGAATCATATGGTAAAGTTTACAAAACTCTTGCTAGATTACAAGAAGAAGGGAGCGTCCCAACTGATATTGATTGGAGTGGCCCTTAAAATGGAGCAAAATTTTTTTGAGTTTATTGAAGGTCTTACGGCCCTACATAAAGAACATGCTGTTCGCTGTATTGCATCACATGGTGACCGTGATAGGGAGGCGAAAGCTTATGATAATTATGGTAAATTTTTGACAGATTCTATTCAAACCATACAGCGCGAGTTGTTAAGTTTAATATCTCCATATGCCCCATCTGAGTCTGTGTTATCTGAACGTTTAGGCCAAATCATAAATACCTATTCCCAAGAATATCAAGCGATTGATGATAAGCAGCAAAGAGGAGTTATTTGTACTAACCTTAACTGGAGTGGCCCTTAAAATGGAGCAAGATTTCGGTGAATTTATCAGAAGTAACACAAAGTTACATGAAGAACATTTTGATCGTTGCCATGAGTCACATCAGACAGGGGATATTCGTGTCGAGGCGAAAGCATATGACAATTATTCGCAGTTCTTAATAGATTCGATTCAAATATTCCAATGTAGATTATCAAGTTTTAGAGCTTCAACCCATCCACGTGCACCTGATTTAGCTGAATGTGTAGAAAAAATTATAACAAAGTATTCTCAAATATATCAAGCGGTCGATGATAAGCAACAAAAGGGAATTATCGGTACTAGCCTTCAGTAAAACTAGCCTAGTTTCTTTTCTACATAAATATTGTTTTTATCTATTTTGTATCCAAGTTTTTTATAATATTGTCTAACTCCCACTCCACTAATAATTCTTAGCTTATTCTTTGATTTCTTTCTGGCGATATTTTCCGCTGTTTTAATAAGTTGTTTGCCTAGTCCTCTGTGCTGGCCCAATTTTCCCTCATCTCCTAATTTTAGAGCTGGACCATAGACATGAAGCTCCCTAATAGTTGCTGTTTTATTATTTTTTCCCAACCTTAATCTTAATAGTCCAAATAAAATATCATCATCATTTATAATTTCTAGAAAATATTCAGTTCCTTCTGACGCTTTATATTTTGTGGTTTTTAATCGAAGACTTGTGTTTATTTTTCTTTTATCTCTAACTGCGAACCCTATTTCTCTGAACCGTATCTCTTTTATTTTATCTCTTTTATTTTGATTTCTTAAGTCTTCCTCTATGTCTTTTCTCATGTCGATATGCTTTATCCCGCATGTCAAATATGCCAAGGGGATTTCTCGTAAAATTCTCATTATTCTGCAATATCTAGGGGTTAATTTTAACATATTTATAATAAGGGATGCTACTTGTGGTTTCTCATATGGGTTATATTTTCCCTTCCAATACATTTTTTCTAATTCGCTTCCCTTTAATACCTGACATGGATAAATTTTTATTTGGTCGGGCTTGTATTTTTGACTTCTAAATATTTTTTTAAACATTTTCATATCTTTTTTAGGGTTACTTCCATAAATCCCCGGCATTAAATGGTACCCAACTTTAAAACCAGATTCTTTGAGGCGTGCAGTTGCTTCAACCACGTCAGACACCTTATGACCCCTATTTACTAGCTCGTATATTTTGTCATCAATTGCTTGAACTCCTAGTTCCACTCTTGTGGCCCCAAATTCTAGCATGTCTTTTATATGGCTGTTAGAACAATAGTCGGGCCTGGTTTCAATACATAAGGCAACACACCTGTATCTGGCATCTTCATTTTTTGTTTTTGCGATTCTCAAGGATTTTTTGAATTCTGTGCTGACTTTGTCTTTTTCTAAATTAGTCACCCCCTCTTTTTTAATTTTTAATATCGCATTTAGCATCTCCTGAGTTTGTTTTGTATTTAACGATTTCGAATCGTTCATAGCGTCATAGCATCTTTTTATAAACCAAAATTGGAAATCCTTTGGAAGTGATAAAAAAGTTCCTCCCATAATGATCAGTTCTATTTTGTCGACAGGGTGTCCCATCTCACGAAGCATTTTGATTCTAGTTTTAGTTTGTCTGTATGGGTCGTATGCTAAAGATTTGGCCCTGAGGACTGCTGGTGACTCTGGAGTGTACGATTGTGGTGCGTTTAATGTTGGGCAGAATAGACAGGCTCCATGAGGACAGGGCGCGGGTGGGATCATTACAGCTACGGGTGCTACCCCTGAAATTGTTTTTGTTGGTTTTTTTAGAGGTTTGTTCATAATTTAGATATGGCTTTTGGGTTTAAAGGGGTTTTGTTTGGAGTATTCCTGACGAGTAGTTTAACAAGTGTTTTTATATTAGAATGTTTTTTTGATTTTATGAGTGTAATAATTTGTGGGGGATGTATGCGTTCTGGAAAGTCAGATGATGCAATGAGTATAGTAGAGGCTTATCATAATTTCGGGTTAAAACACATTCTTTTTCAGCCAGAGGGGAATACTCGAGATGTTATAGATGGGATGCCAGTTTGGAGAACGGGAAATTACCATTTTAAACGAACTTATGCCGATGCTAGTTATTACCCAGGGTCAAAAGAGGTTGTTAAGAATCTTGATAAATTTGATGTTTTTGGGTTTGAAGAGCCGCATTGGATTAATAAGGAAGAGCTATTAGGGATTGCACATAAAATAAATGATAGAAACAAAATAATGATCGTTTCTGGTTTAAATTATTTTCATAATGGAGCACCCGTTCCTCAAATGGAGGCTTTAAGGGGTATTAAAGGAAGTACTTACAGGCAAGGTGTGCAGGCATTATGTGAGACAGAATTAAAAAATGGAGAATATAACATAGCTACAAGAACTCAAATGCTAATTAACGGAGAATTCCCTAGATTTGATTCTCCAACCGATCTTCCAGAGGCATCTAGTGAAAGATTTTTGTCTAAAGAGACAGCGCGTCAATCTACTGCAAGTTATTATCCAGTTTGTATAAATCATTGGACGGTTTTGCCTCCCAAGGATGATAGATTGTTCTCGAATTATAAAAAATATTATTTAGATATTAAAGAGGGTATCCAGTAATGGGCATTGTGCGTATATGGTTAGGTGCCCAGAGCATTATATTAAGTTGAAAAAGCAAATTCCATATTAAATAAATTATATACCTCCTAATTATATTGTATATATGACAAAATTAACGTTGAAAGATCTTTTACCGCTTGGTGGATTCGTGTCGGAAGGGGACAACGACCATAAATTTGTTTTTGATGATTCCTGTCAATCTGCCCTCCTAGAGAAAAATAGTTTATACTATTCGATAAAAGATAATGTAGTTTCTTATTCAAGGGCTGCTGGATATACCTTTGCTAGTATGTTTTTATAGTTCTTAAATAATATTTTAAATAGAATAAATATTTTGTATAACTATCTAATATTTCGTAAAATTAATCTAATTCCCTTGTCTCTTATTAGCCCTTAAAGATGGATATGCTTTTGGAACCTTTACTCTAGAATGTCTATGTCCTCTAGCTTTCTTACCAGCGCTTGTAAGTGCTCTATGTGCCCTTCCCCTATGTTTAGAGTCTGTAATGAAAGATAATTGTTTATCTGTTTTGATCTCAGGCCTATGTTTGTCTAATAAAATTACTTCAAAGAAATAATGCTTACCATCTTTTCCGATTTCATATGAATTTAATACTTCTAAGTTTTTGAATTTTTTACCTGCTCTCATCTCAGCAATTTCTCTATAATTTAATCTTAAATTCTTTCTAATATGTAACCTCTTTGTTCTTCTAGCTTTGTTTGGTCTAGACCTTTTATGGCCACCACGAATTACTCTAACTCTAACAACCATCACACCTTTCTTTGCTTTATATCCTAAAGCTCTAGCTCTGTCTAGTCTTAATGGTTTATCAACTTTAACGATTGTTTCTGACTTTCTCCATTCAATCATTCTAGCTCTAAGAGTAGCTGTATCTGGTTTTTTCCATGCTTCTCTTAAATAATATGCTAATCCTTTTGCCATAATAATTTATTAAAAACTTGCTTTAAAAAGCTTGTTGTTGTTAGGGTGTTTGCTAGAATTGCTTGCCTGTCGTGATAAAGAGCCCGTGCTAGTTTCTAAAGGGCGTGAGTGCCTTGTCCGCAATATAAGTCGAAGCCATATAAAATCCTGCTCCGGTTGCTGGGCCAAATTTATAAGTGAAAAGAGTAGTCGGGATATCTCGTCCTAATTCTATAATAATTCCCGCGAGATTTACTCCTAGCCTGGATGGTCTTGGATGAGTATTGGGCGTAAGATCTTTTCGGGCTTGGTTCAATAAACCATAAGCCGGTACGAATGTTTTGATTCTTGGTATGATATTTTTTTTATCCATTTTATTAACTTTGTTCGGGTCTTGGTGGCTCTTCGTATAAAACTTTTTTTCTAGAATTTGCTATTCTTTGCCTCATCCCCTGATAGTACTCTAGGCATGAGTCCCCGAACAGCTCATCTCCGTATGGTGTATTTTCTTTAATGTCCACTATCGTATCAATTGTTGCTTCAGCCATTAAAAGAGTGGTCAGCTTTCTCCTGGTCGTTTCATCATGGGCATGATTTTTATTAATTTCTCGTATCGCTGCTTTATGATCTGTGTAATCCATACGTAGTTTGAATATTAGGACTTAATAAATACTATTGTTTTTCAGAATATATATCACAGAGACTAAATTGCTAAACTTTATAAATGGTTTTTTCATCCAATGTTTACATGAGGCTGTAGCGCAGCCAGGTAGCGCATCGCTCTGATAAGGCGGGGGTCCCAGGTTCAAATCCTGGCAGCCTCATTGTAAAACAAGGATTCTCACACCAAGGAGGCGCAAGAACCTCTTCGAGGCCTCCGGTTTCCCAAGGGATGATCTGCTTCGCAGACCTCAAATCCTGGCAGCCTCATTGTAAACCCTAGCCAAAATTCCTGAATTATTAACATATATAATTATTATTTACAGTTATGTCATATACCATGAGATTAAAATAGATTAAGCTCTCATTTCGACTAGGAGCGTATCTCTCTTTATAGAAATTTTACTGATTTCAATATTTAGGGGAATTGTTTTTGTATAACACTTATCTTTTGTATATACCTTAATTTGAATGCCCTCCTCTAGATTGATAATTGCTATATCTTCTTTAGCTTTTACACCGGGTGCTCGTATCTCGTAAATTATGCTGTCTCCTAACCGTTTCACAGTTGAACTTGTTTCTTCCAGTGGTAATTTTGACCTTCTTTTTTGTTCTTCTTTTGAAACTTTCTCTTCGATTATTTGCGGTTGTTTTGCTTGTGCTTTTTCTTCTTGTGGCATTTGTGGCATCCCAGTTGACAATTTTATTTTAAATCCCTTAGGCGCCCCGTTCCCACCATTTATATTTTGTAATTCACCCTCTACTTGTTTTAATAGACTATTTAGGATTTTATTCATGCCGAATGGTAGTTTTAATTCTGGTCCGAATGGGTTGGCAGTATTGGAATCATTTTTTCCAAGCATCCCAAAATTTTGTTTTTCGTTTCGATTCTTGAATGAATATCCACACCATGGGCAAAAATCAAATTTCTTTTTAATCTTCTCTCCGCAGCCAATGCATTGTTTGTTTATCATTTTATTAGTTGGTTATTTTGTTATTTAAATGTGATGGATTAATTTCTGGCTTACACGACTTACATGATGAACTTGATGCATAGCGTTTCTTAGTGGGTGGATCTCATGTAGGAAATATGAGGGTGAAAATGGGGAAACCTCCCTTACCTCTTGGAGTCCCTTTCTTCCAAAGATTACAACCCCTAGCCTTAGAACGGTGGATATTAGGAAAGCGACTAGGCTTATACTTAATACATTTATTTCTACCTGGCTTAAAAGTGTTGCCAAAATAGTCCCAATAAAGAATCCGATTCCAGTTAATAGATTGAAGTGTGTTAATGCGTAACCCCTTTTTTCTGCAGTTGTTGAATCATATAAGTAATTACTTGTTGCGAGATTGAATCCAGCCCATCCAAAACCAGAAAACATTTGGGGGATGATTATCAAGTATAAAATTTGGAAGCCCCTTGAAGGTATATATATACTAAGGAACGTTAATAGTGGGATTATTGCAATCGCCAATGAACATGTTTTTACTAGAGCAATATTGCCAAACCGATCTGACACTTTCCCCATGATAGAAATAAACATTAATTGGAATAACGTCCCTGAGACTACAATTGTCATATACCAGAAGTAGCTAAGGTTTAATTCTCTGATAAAGAATATAATGAAGAACGGTGCTGCAATACCCATGGTTATCCTCAGGAAGAAATTAAACCAGCCAAATTTACCCAGTGCACTTTTTCTGGAATTTTTTAGGAATCCGAAAAAACTCTCCCTATCTTTTTTCCGAATAATTAAATGAGGTTCGTATTGTTTAGACAATAATTTGCTTGAAATTGCCCTAAATACTGAGGCTAATAGAAATAATATTATGAATCCGATTGCCATATAAGTACCCTCATACCCAGACTGTATTCCTGCTTTTTTTAGATAATCTAGTGCAATGGCTGAAGACAACATTGTGACTAGCCCGAATATGCCTGTGACCTTATTCCTTTTTGATAAATATTCGCCCCTCTTTTCAGCGGGGATAAGTGAGCCCATCCATGAGAACCACGAGGGTTGGCCGAGTCCAGCCGCTATATAAAATAATGTTACGATTGACAACAAGGCCCACATGTTGGCATAATCGAAAAAGTACAATATGCCTAATATTGACAATAGTCCAAGTGTTAAAAACATCAATGTGGCCGACGCTACTGTGATTCGTTTCCTTGAATTTTTTTCTATTAAATGGCTTGAATAAAGTTGAGTGATGGCTGGGAAGATCCCGGCGATTCCATGAAGTAGACTCATTTGAGCAGCTGTTGCTCCTAGGAATAATGCGAATGGTCCAAAATATGATGCTCCAAGTCCAGTAGCAATTGAAGCTATCCCCCCCTCCTTTACGCTTAAGTCCAAACTTTTTTTTATTTTACGTTGGACTATGGGATGGTTTTCACTTACATGAATATGATCCATATTACACTTACCTCTTTTCATACAATCCATTTAACAATATTTACTATAAAAAGTTAGCGGATAAATTGAAAACTTTTATAAATTAGGTTTGTATCCTGAGAATATGGAGACTATAGAGAAAGTTCTCATCAAGATTAATATATTTGTTTGACGATTATTCATTAAACTTAAAAACTCAAACTAGCTTTATTTTCTTATGGGACGGTAGCTTCCGCAAGGGATGACTCAACGAAGTTGAGCCTCAGTGGGAGAGCACACGGCTGATATCCCATGACTAAAAAATATCAGCAAACTATTGGGACGGTAGCTCAGTGGGAGAGCACACGGCTGAAGACCGTGGTGTCGAGGGTTCGATTCCCTCTCGTCCCATTCTGGAATCTCACCCTCTTCGATGGGTTTCCCAAGGTATGACCTAAAGGCCTCGATTCGAAGATGTGAAGCATCGAATGCCTGTGGCACTCTCGTCTGCTTGCAGGTGAAATCCTGTATGGCATAACCTTTTAAATATATATTTTCTCACCATATTATGGCCCTAAATAAAGGAGACTTCATTGAAATAGAATTTACTGGTCGAATGAAAGACAATATGAAAGTTTTCGATACAAACATAGAAAGTGATGCCAAAGAAGCTAATTTGAACATTAAAGTATTCAAACCATTTGTTCTAAGCATTGGTAGCCAAATGTTGCCAACTGGTTTTGATAAAGACTTAGAGGGAAAAGAAGTCGGTAAAAGTTATGAAGTAGAGCTAACTCCTGAAGAAGGATTTGGTAAAAGAGATAAGGAAATGATCAAGATGATCCCTACAAAATCATTTTTAGAACAAAAAATTAATCCACAAAGAGGAATGCAGTTAGCGCTTGATTGTAAATTGGTTAGAGTTTTGAGTAACGAGGGTGGACGAACATTGGTGGACTTCAATAATCCATTGGCCGGAAGAGATGTTATCTATAATTATACAATTAGATCTCTTGTCGATAAAATTGAAGACAAAGTTAATGCCTTACAAGATTTTTTATTCAAGCGAAGATTTAATTTCAGAACAGAGGCCGAAAAAGTTATTTTTGAGGTTGAGGCCGGAGCTTCTAAATATTTAGAAATGTTTGTACCAAAAATTAAAGAAATTTTAGGTTGTGATGTGGATGTAAAGATTGTTGAGGCGAAAAAGGATTCTGAAAAAAAGAAAGAAGAAGAGACTAGCGAGGTTGCTGAATAAAATGGCAGAAGAAGAGCAGAGAAGAGTTTTGTTGGGATTACATGATAATGGAATTTTAAAGATGTATGATATGCTTGCTAAGCAAAAGGGGCTTCACCCTGTTTCTATGCTTGAGAGAGAGGCTTTATCAGGAGAGCTACGAGGGACAGAATATGATTTTTGTATTATAGACCCTAACCTTGGTAATCCGGGTGCTAGAGATATATCATTTGCAAGAGCTGTTAGGGATTGTATACGATCTAAAGGTCATGATACAAATCTTTATGTGATGACTGGAAGAAAGGACAGTTATCTGGACTTAGTCGATGAAGGATTTCGGGCTGGGTTAAAGGCTCATTCCCCGATTATGGAACCGTTTGGTGGAATATAATTTTTGATCACAATAATACTTAAATATGGCTTTGAAGCATGAACTTTATGGATAAAACATTTATTTTTGATTTGGACGATACTTTGACTTATAATCAACATCTTTATGGTGATGCCAAAAAGAAACTCGTTGAATTTATCCTGACTGAATGTGATCCTACCACATTAACTCCTGACGCAATTATTGATTTTCAAGTAAAAGTAGATATAGAAGCTGTAAAAACGAAGGGGTTTTCGTCAAATAGATTCCCGGAGTCTTGCGAATTAACGTTTATTGAACTTGCAAGAAGGTCAGAACTTTCTGAAACAGATATAGCCCAACTGTCCCCAGAGGCATATCATATTGGTAAAAGTGTATTCGATACAAGAAATTGGACACCGCATATGACTGACGGTGCAAATGACACTTTAAATTTTTTAAAATCAAGAGGAGATGACCTTCATCTTGTAACATTGGGGGATGCGAGAATACAGGAGTCAAAAATTGAATATTACCAACTTGCTAGGTGGTTTGATTCTGGCAATATGAATATCGTTCCTCGTGAGAAAGGGTCTAGAATTGAAAAGATTTGTGCTGGTAAGGATAAAAATCAAGTTTGGTTTGTTGGAAATTCCAATAGGAGTGATATACAGCCGGCATTAGAGTCAGGAATTGGTGCTATTTATGTTCCGCAAGAAACTTGGGCATATGATGATGACCATCCTCAAGTTGAAGCGCATCCTAGGCTTGTTACCATAGATAGTTTGGAACAATTCAGAGAAGCATATGAAGCTGGGCTTCCTTAAATATACTTTGAACCACAATAATTCTTAAATAGCCCAGCGTAGATTTTATTAAATGGCAGATAACGAAGTAATAAGAGATAGAACTGGGAGACTTGAGTGCAGTTGTCCTAATTACGTGAAACCTACTGTGAATATAGCGCTGGATCGTTCACGAGTCGGTCTTTCTATAGAGGTATGCGACGCAGCTGACCCATTTGTTCCGAAGGGAGCTATTTATGCCCTGAAAAGACTGATAGTCGAAGGAGATGAGCGGTATGTGGAGCAACATATGCCGCATAGGCAGACTGTATATCTCGATAGGGATGGATTCATTTTGCAGGATTAAAGTATAGAACTAAATCACAATAATCCTTATAAAGAAATATCTGTATAATTTTATATGGAAGACATTATACAACAAAATAATTCTAACAACAATAATTCGAATAACCATAATAATAATTCTAACAACAATAACAACGGGCAAAATATAAATTATTCTACTAATCATTCCGCTACTAGTGAGGCTGACCGTGAGTTAGAGGCTATTATTAAGCAGCATACAGCACGAATTAAGGTTGTGGGTGTTGGAGGGGCGGGAAATAACACAATTTCCAGAATGCATCAAATTGGGATTAAGGGTGGAGAAATAATTGCAATTAATACTGACGCTCAAGATTTACTTTATGCTAGTTGCGACCATAAGATTTTAATCGGAAAGGAAATTTCTAGAGGCCTTGGAGCGGGAAGCAACCCTGCTGTTGGTCGAGAGGCGGCTAAGGAATCTTTAACTGAAATTAAGAAGAAGCTTGATAATTCAGATATGGTATTTATTACATGTGGTCTTGGTGGTGGAACAGGAACTGGAGCCGCCCCGGTGGTTGCTGAGATTGCTAAAAAACAGGGGGCTTTGACTATCGGTGTTGTAACTCTTCCATTTAGCGTTGAAGGTGCTAAAAGAATTGAGAATGCCCAAGAGGGGCTTGAAAGAATGCAGTCCATGGTAGATACATTAATTTTAATTCCAAACGATAGATTATTGGACCTGGCCCAAGATTTGCCACTTCCAACAGCCTTTAAGATCGCAGATGAAATTTTAACTAATGCGGTCAAAGGAATTACAGAATTGATTACTTCTTCAGGCCTTGTTAATTTAGACTTTGCTGATATTAAGACTGTGATGGGTGACGGTGGTGTCTCTTTAATCGGAGTTGGTGAGTCAGACACTAATGACCGAGCTAAAGACGCAGTAAACAAAGCACTGAATAATCCATTATTAGATGTTGATGTTAGAAATGCAAAAGGAGCCCTAATTAATGTAATAGCGGGTAACGATTTAAGTTTAGATGAATATAAGGATGTCGTTCAACTAATAGGGGAACAGTTATCTCCTGACGCTAGAATTATTTCTGGTGCGAAAATCTCTCCTGATATGGAAAAGAACCTAAAGGTAATGGTTATAATTACTGGTGTGCATTCTGCACAAATCTCCGGGGAAAAAGTGTCGGTGGAAGAGGGGAGACGACAAGATATAGAAAATGAACTCGGGATAGAGTTCTTTGAGGATTAGATATGACACATGCAATGTTAAACTTCGCAAGAGCAGGAGGACATTGTAAAGGTGTTGGTTTAATAAACTATGCGGTTAGGAATTATGATTCTGCGGATCGAATTTGTCGAGGGAGAACGGTCGTCGATATTTATGATGTCGAGAATCTTGCGATCGTGGTTCGGGCAAATAATCAGACTGGCCTGGTTGAAAGAGGATCCATAATTGGAGAAGAGGTAAAAGTTAGAGATTTAATTCATAAATTAAATTTAGAGGATTCTGTGGAATAATATGGAAACACAAATGCCAATTATAAGGCAAGAAGCTAGGAATAATAAATTGATGCTTGATTGTGCCAATCTAACTGAAGCAGCATGTGCGGTATTTGATGGCGATTGGAGCCTTGGACAATGGGGCGGATCATTGGTTTTCTATAATAACTTCCATAGTGAAAAATATGTGAAGATTTCTCCATCACTTGACGATCTTAGTAAAGGTGAAGTTCGTTATTCTGCAAATTTAAGGGTAAATGAAATTCCTGTGGGTATTTACGCAATGGCTGTTGCAGATAGGTTAAACCAGTTAGGTAATAATTTTGATGTTGTGGAGGAGGCGAGATAGAGGATGAATAAAGCAAAATATGGTTTAGGAAATTATTTTAAAGATCTGGTAGAAGTGTCTGGTGGAAAGCCTCGTGGAATTTCTGATAGTTTAGGGTGTGTAGCTCTTATGGGCTTATACTCTTTAACCGGAATTAGCTATGTCCAGCAGAAGGCAGAGGGCAATAGGGACTTGAGGGAAAGAACCCACCTAGAACATCTTTTGGAATCTCGAGTAAATCAAGAAGCCCCAAGTGGAGATATAAAATGAGTTGTAATGAAATGCGAGAGTTTGAATCTGGAAGTGTTGAACTTGGCAATAAAAACTACGAATTTGCCATTCACGATACTACATTGACTATTGATGGATTGGGCGCTTACGATTTTGAGACTAAAAAAATTGATCCTAAGATTTTATCTGAAGATGGAGAATTAATAGATGACCTCCATACTGATTGCGCCAGGGGGGCTTTGTTCTCGGGTTATCATCACTGTTGTTCCGACTGTCAAGGTTGGTACAAGGCTAGAGATAATTTAAAACAATTGGCATTTGAATTGGACCATGGTGCCAAAAGAAGAAGCAATTGGAAATTTAATTTGGGTGAAGTCGCGGAAGGAGGAATTGATTAAAATGGATGTTTATGGATTTCTAGATCCTGATGAATCTGATGGGCGAGATTATAGACCCAATGGCGCGGATGGCTTAGATGATCATCCGGCGAGGCTTATCAATATTGTTGAGGGGGAGATGGACTATTCCCGTATTGAGACATTAGACGATGTTAAAACCACTCAAGATGCATATGCCCTTTTGATGAATGATATTTCTTCTTTGGCTAATTCTGGGCATTTGGATGACCATGAAATGAATTCTAAAATTCGTAAATATAGGGATGACAGGATTGGTTTAGAAATTAGGGGTTTGAATAGAGTTTATTATGATGTTTTTGATTCTATCGCATATGGTTGGCTGAGATGTGACTCTGCTGAACATGGTGATCATACGCAATTGGATATTTTAGAGGGTAGAATTGAATAGTAATATTTAATGATAAGTGAGCGGAAGAGTGAACTTCGGAATTTAGTCGAAACATTTAAATAAGTGCGCTCACTTATTTTGTTATGACAAATATTACTCTCTCAATAGATGACCCAGTATATAAGAAAATGAAATCGTTCTCTGAGATCAAATGGAGCGAATTTGTTAGAAAGGCAATTTTAAAGAGAATTATAGAACTTGAGAAATTAGATAATTTTAATCTTAATGAAAGTTCACAAACAATGCTTGCATCCCAAAAGGTTTTGGAAAAAGATTGGGACAATAAATTTGATGAACGATGGGATAATGTATAATCAGGGAGATGTTATCTTGGTGCCCTTTCCTTTTTCGGATTTGAGGGGTGTAAAAAAGAGACCCGCTCTCATAATTTCAAATAAAAAAGTTAATAATGGCGAGGATAGAATTTGTTGCCTTATTACAAGTAACCCAAAGAATAAAGGACTTTTGATCCACCAGGAGTATTTTAAAAAGGGGAAGTTGCCATTTGCGAGTTGGGTAAAGCCTCAAAGAATTTTTAGTGTTGATGAGAATATTATTTTGAGAAAAATATGCGAAGTAAATAAAGTGTTCCATCAAGAAGTTTTTTCGGAGATTGTGAGTTTTTTGAAGTGAAGCATAAAGTTTTAAAAACCCATTATTCATATTTATCTTATGAAGAAAGGAATTAGTGTAGCCCAATATAAAAGAGTATGGAGACTTTTAAGAAAGCCGAATAAACAGGAATTTTTAACAATTTCAAAAGTTTCAGCTGCTGGTCTTTTAGTAATTGGAGCCCTAGGTTTCGTTATTGCGATGGCTATGGGCATGTTTAGTATTTTTTAGATCGTATAAGTAATTAATAAGAATTAGGATTGTTTCTATTATTTGTTTTGTACCGCTGGTTTATCATTTCCTCAAGTCGTTTTGATAATACATACGCCCCGGTTAAACAGACTGCCATGTGAACATAATCAGATTTGTTCAATGGTTCGGGATTGTCCCTGTTTTGATGAATTTCAGCGCCAAGACCTGTTAATATTAATCCACCTGCCAACAGAGCTAGCCCAGTTTCTTTTTTCATGATTACCAAATACTATCTTCTAATTTAACTTCTGTTCCTCTAACCATATAGGTCTCATCGCTTTTCTCCCACAAAGAGCTTGTTCCTTCCAGATGCGCTGTTTGGGATGGATGTAATATTTGAGAAACTCTTACGACGTGATATTCGCCTTCAGTATCGTAAAATGAAAGGCAGTCGTCTTTTCTTGGAAGCGTATCTGTTCGGAATCCGTAGTAATGTTCATGAAGGTATTTCTCTCCATCTTTTTCAATGATCGTTTGAAGATTGTATTCGTATTGCTTACATCCCATTTTATGCTGCCTCCCCGAATATCTCTAACTTTAATCTTCTTAGTTTGTGAAGTTGCGCTATTTGTTGCCTTCTTCTTGTTCGATAGGATTCATATAGTGCTGTAATTTTTTTTGCTTCCCCCTGTGGACTGTCGGCTTTTGCTATACTGTATGCCGCTTCTGCATAGGACATATCTAAGACATCCTGTGTGTCTAGAGCTTTGTTAAAAATATTATCCATCCTGTTTATATCATATGGGGTATTTACCATTTAATTATTAGAAATATTTACTTTATAAGAATTATTATATTAGGGTTATCTTCTCATTCCTCTAAGTTTTCCTAAAACATATGTAGAAAACTCGGTTCCTCGTTCGTCGGCCCCTTTTATCTGTGCATGGCACATCCCACAGGGGGTAATTATTTTTTTAGGATCCCCACGTATATGAGACATCCGGTCTTTCGCTATTCTTTTAGCTAGTTCGGGCTTGTTTGATCTAACTCCACCACCACCGCCACAACAAGAAGCGTCTTCTCTGTTTTTTTTCATTTCAATTATTTTCCCACCTAATCTTTGGATTACCTCTCTTGGCTCTTCATATATCCCCTCGTGTCGACCCAAGTGGCATGGATCATGATATGTTACATCTTCTGCCCTAGTCAGATTTATCTTTTTCTTCTTTAATCTGTTTAGAATACTAATAGTTGCGTGCTCTACTTCTATGTCCCAGTTTCTTAGGAGTGTTGGGTAAATCGTATTAAATGCATGGTAGCATGATGGGCAATTCGTTATTATCTTTGTTATCTTTTTATTTTTGAATAAATCAAAGTTTTTTTGTGCTAATTTTTTGGCCTCAGCTTTGTATCCTGCGCTTATTGGTGGAATCCCACAACATACTTCTTCATCTGGTAAAAGAACAAAGTCAATTCCTAGTTTGTTGAATATCTCCTTATAATTATCAAATTCTTTAGTTAAAACTCCCTTGGTCAAACATCCGGGATAGTACAGTGTTTTACTGAATAATTTGTTGAATAGTTTTGCCATGATTAAATTAGGTTTACTGGAGTTTTAAAGTTTGTGAATAGTTAAATTTATAAAATCGAATTCTAGGGTATAATCATGGTAACAAAACAAGCGATAACACTAGAAAAAACACTAAAGAGGGAAGCACTAGAAAGAATGCAAGAAGAAATGCAAGAAGAAGCAGGAGAGAAACCATCTGTGGAGGATTATATTGATGCAGCTATGGGCATAGCGTTTATGACACCATATAAAAGAAGAATTGCGCGGTATTGTGTTCCGTTAAAGTATAAAAAAAGTTTAATTCAACACTTGGCGCATAAGGAAATGGATCTTCGAATAAACAATTCGAATAGATTGCATGGTCCCTGCTGGAATATGTATTCGTGAGTTTTTAATTAATAGGAGCACTTGACCACAATAAAACTTATAAGCAGCGTTCTTAGCTATTTCGTATGAATAAACCAAATAATGGATATGAACCTAAGCCTGAGTCATATGTTGTTGTTGAACGAAGAAGCGGGACTGGAGTTAAAATCGAATCTGCTCGACTAACCTTAAGTGAAGAGGCTAAAGCTCGATTAACTTATTCTTCCCAAGCACCGGTAAGAAAGGGTGTTGGCAGTAGGTCTTGTTAATTCCTAGTTTACAATCCAATGCTAATAAGCCAGACAGCTATAGCTATTAAAACGATGGAAGCTGAAAGTCTCATCCATGCTCGCTCAGCTGTATTCCATTTCTGAATTAATTCTGGAGACATGCCCCTGTATACTAAAACCGTTATAATTAGAAGTGGCAGAATGAATATTAAGTTATATATTATTAAATAAAATAGACCTAATGTTTGTGTTTCTAGTAAGAGTGAGATTATTCCCAGATATATTCCACCGGTACAAGGTAGCTCGAACAATGCCACAACTACACCTAACACCATTATTGCGAATATAGTTCCCTGTTTTGATTTGCTTTCAATAAATGGTTTTATTCTGGGGGAAATTTTAAGGATTGCCCCATTGCCTTTCTTAGTTTGTAGATAATCATGAAACTCTAAAATACCAATTAAAAATACTATTCCACCAACTACTAAATATATTATATTCCTAATTTCCCCTAATTGTTGTAGCACTTTGAAAAGCCCGAGTCCCGCTAATAGGTACGTGATAAATATGATTGCAGAATAAATTAGTCCGGCTTTTAATGCTCTTTTTCTAGATCCAAGGTTTAGAAGGGCTATCATTAAAAAAACTAAAACTCCGAATGCGCAGGGATTGATTGAGTCAATTATGGCGGCTATGATTACTGTGATAAGCGTTAATTGTTCTGGGGTGCTTGAATTTTCTTCAGACAGTTCTTCTTCGCATTTTTCGATGTATTCTTCTAGATTGTCAATAATTGGAGTAGACCCAATAATATAATTATAATTTTCATTACATTCAATAACTACTGTTGGAGTTCCACCGGAAAACCCTAAATCATTTTTGAATTGTTGAAACAAAGCAGAGCCTTCTTGTTCGTTTAATAAATATCTTTTTACGGTTACATTTTCTAAGGCATCAACACTCTCTAATATCCCTGAGTCGTCTAGTTCTTCACAATAATGACATCCAAGTTGTCCGAATTCGTGGACTGTAATTTCGTTTGCTGCAACTAAAGTAGTCAATAATAATAAACTGAATATTAGGAATAAGCTCTTTTTCATGATATTTTAAACTAAAAGGTATTTATAAGTTTTAAGGGACAACTAGTTGCCGAATGTGTTTTCGGATAATTATCTAATTGTCTAAAAATTATCTTCTAGCCGTTCTTCCTCTTCTAACTCTGCTAGATCCAGCAGAACCTGGATTTCTTTGGCTAAATCTACTTCGACTACTACTGTTTCGGCTGTTCCCACCTCTGCTTTGTCTCCTTCCCTCATCTGAACCTGGAGTAGACCTCGCCTTCATGCTTCTTGCACGCATTGGTCCTCTAGCCCCGCCTCTTCTTGGACTTCTATTTTGGTTTCTTCTGGGCCCTCTGCTCATTCCACCGCTTCCTCTCGGTTTTGGTTTGGCTTCAGCGCCCTCAGCATTTTTTGCTTTTGTTGAATGATATTTGTGTTCAGCATGAGGTGTTCTCTTTTTTGTTATTCTTTCTATCTGATTTAGATAGTTTCTGTCTTCTGCTGCGCAAAATGAATATGCAACACCTGAAGCTCCAGCCCTAGCTGTTCTTCCAATCCTATGAACATAATTTTCTGGTTCATTTGGTAAATCAAAATTAATTACATGGCTAATATTATCTACGTCTATTCCACGAGCCGCTATGTCGGTTGCAACTAATGCTTGGATTCTACCACTTTTGAAATCTTTAAGCGCTCTAGTTCTTTGATATTGTGATTTGTCACCGTGAATTGCGTCAGCTTTTATTCCACCAGCTCTTAACATTAAGGCAACCCTGTTGGCTCTGTGTTTTGCTTTTACGAATACCAATATAGAATCCATATTTTGTTGTTGAATTAAATCTAATAGTAATTCTTTTTTATTTGTTTGATCAACAAAAAATACACATTGTTCTATTTTGTCTACTGGAGTGGACTCTGGTGTTATCTCAATTCTTTCAGGATTCTTAAGGAAGTCTTCAGTTAATTCTGCGATTGTGTTTGACATGGTAGCTGAGAAGAATAAAGATTGTTTTTCAACAGGCATTGAAGAAGCTATTTTTTTAATATCTTTTACAAATCCCATGTCCAACATTCTGTCGGCTTCGTCTAACACAAAAAATTCTACTCTTCCAAGATCTACTTTGCCTTGGCTCATTAAGTCCATTAGTCTACCAGGTGTTGCAATTAGAATATCAACTCCTCTCTGAAGTGCTTTTATCTGTGGTTGAGAACCAACTCCTCCGTATACCTCAGTATGTATTAAATCTAAGAATTTTCCATAATCTCTGAAGCTTTCGCTAATTTGTGCAGCTAACTCTCTTGTTGGTGCTAAAACTAGTGCCCTGGGTGAGGAAGTTCCTGCAGGACTGTCGTGTAATTTTTGTAGAATTGGTAATACGAAAGAGGCTGTTTTCCCGGTTCCAGTTTGCGCAATTCCAATTACGTCTCTGCCTTCTAACAATAAAGGAATTGTTTGTTCCTGGATTGGTGTTGGGGTTTTATAGCCCTTTTTCTCTAATGCATCCAATATTGGTTGTATTAGGTCTAAACTTTTGAATTCCATAAAATTTTAGACAAAAATGACTATTTAAAGGAGGTAGTAGTAAGCAAATTTGGTAAATTAAGATAGCAAAGACGATTCTTGTTCCAAATATATTTTATAACCTGGGAGGTTGTCTTTCAACGAATGCCATATTTTCGGCTACTTCCATTGCGGGACCTACAGAATGTTCGATTGAATAAGAGAGCTGTTCATGATCTAGTGGAAGTCCCTTGTCATTATGATAAGCGAATACATCATAATTATTTTCTGGTGCTTGAAAAGCAGTTCTTCTTTCTGTCATAGATATTATTTGTTTGTTCATCTTTATATAATTATCTGAATGAGAATTTAATTTATAATTCGCAAAGGAAAGGTTTTTAAATTAAAATGATGATGATGTTTTGTGTCTACGTTGTCCAAAGTACCAAGCAAGTTGGTTCATGGAACAACGTAAGAAACAACAAGCCTACGTTGTCCAATGGCTAAGACACCGCCCTGTCGCGGCGGAAACCCGGGTTCAATTCCCGGCGTGGGCGTGTTTTTCAGTTTGTCGTCG
>Ga0233431_1003318_pt1 | contig 19694 bp, 22 predicted proteins | sample SI_118_April2016_FD_179867 | JGI IMG/M metagenome (GOLD analysis project Ga0233431, IMG submission 179867) | Seawater microbial communities from Saanich Inlet, British Columbia, Canada - SI_118_April2016_200_MG | ecosystem: Environmental > Aquatic > Marine > Inlet | place: Canada: British... | reverse complement strand
ATTAGACGTCAAATCTTCAATTATTCGTCTACATTTTGAACTATCGGGCGAGAATAGGGCTTAAACACCCCATACCGCTCAAGTGGATGTTTGGTATGACTTTATATTACACTTTAACGCAATTTCACGAGGGAATTGATTATTATATTTGCTTAATAAAATAGTTGATCACTGATTTTTCATCAAAAAAATGTATGCGGGTTTGAATTTTATAATGGATGAATTTAATTTTATCAATTACAAGATGAAAAATGAGTAGTACGTTTTCTTGGAGTGTATTTATTAGTATTTAGATTAATATTGTCAGTCTAAAGTATGCTTTTTAGATTTCAGCTCTTTAGCACAATTATTTTTAAAAAAACAAAAATGTTAGATTTCGATCATTTGGAATTTAGGTAATAGATCGCAAGAAATACTTTATTCTACAAAATTTATTTATTTAGAATCCACATTTCATTAGTAATATTAAATAGAAAGATATTGTTTAATTAAGGAAGCTCTTTTTCCCTCCAATGATTTGTTCGCTACATCTTCCTTAGCATTGTCTAATTTTCGAATTAAACTATCATCACATAAATCTTTGAGTATCTTTTCTTTTTCAGTACGATTTGGTAAAAAATACCCTTCCAAATCACTTAGCGTTTTCGGATCTTTTAATGTTTTTTGCATTATGCTCTCCTTAGTTTAATTTAGATACTATCTTTCAATATTTGTTACAATGTTTTCCTTTTAATCCACCTAAAGCCATCTCCTTTTGTAATAATTGCAACATCAGTTGGACCTCCAACCGTTTCTTGCTGGTTATGACTCATTTGTCTTTTAAACGATGTCAAGTTTACAAGTGTTTCAGCCATGATTGATAATTCATTCATAGGCAAAATGGAAATTGAGGCTTTAACAGGAGATTGATAAACGATATTTTGATAATTTTCAAGTTTTTCGGAATAATTATTGTAACATTCATCTATCATAGTGTCAATATCGGTTATTAATCTATTGGTTCCTACAGAACTAAGTTTATTTTTTATTCTCTTTTTTAAATTGAAATGTAAATCGTCTAATTCAATTTTAGAATATTGTGATAATTTTGAGTCAATTCCATCAAGAAAAAGTCTCGACATATCATCTTGTCCAAATGGAGCAATAAATGACCTGCCTTTAAAATTATCTATTGTGTGACACTTATCTGAATCAAACTGAAATTTTAATGTTTGTTTGTCAACGTTTCTAATTTTATATGATAACAAGTTTTCAATTTTTAAAGAATAAATGGAAGGGTATACTTCGTTCTTTCCAAATCCAGCAATGACAACACCAGTAAAATTAACAAAAATATCTTTTATTAAACTGAACACCCCTATTTTTACTAATCTATTTCTATCTAATTTTGAAAGATTGATTTGTTCAAATATATAATCAATAAGATCATTTAACATGTTTTTGTATTGATTAGTTAAACTATTAAATGAAGCAATATTGAATTTTAGGCTATATGGTAGCGAGTTCAACTTGGAGTAATAGTTTTTAATATAATCTTGGAAATATTTTGTGTAAAACGTTTCAGTAAATTTTGTATTACTCGACCTTAATTTTTCTTCCAGTTCGTCATCAATACTATCTAGTATTTTACTATAGGTAATAAAAGAAGCCGTACGTATGGAGTTATCTATTTGCTCTTGATCAAACAGGTTGTTCTCTTTTATGTTTTCAATAAATTTAATCAGATCAACATAGTAATCACTCAATGTAGACTTCGGACTGTCTCCAATTTCATCTCGATAACATTTGATAATTGTTTCCCATGGGACATCATTTAATGAATCAACATTATATATCATTATCCCTACTGAATGCTCTTCAGATAAAGAAAACAGCTTGTTACTTGAATTATAAATTTTATTGTCTGATGAAACAGCACTATCAGCTGCTAACGCTACTCCTCTTTTGTTCATTACCGATAATTCTGCTGTCATGAAAGACCTTTCCTAACTATTTTTTGCTATTTTTTTATGTAAGTCAATATACGACTTTTGCTTCAAATCACTTATTCATTCATTTTTATGTTGATGACGATATTTCATATTTAAGAATTGTTACTTTCTGAAAAAGTATATCAATTTAATTTTTTGTAATTTAATTTGCTTCTCTGTTGGTTTTCCTTTATTCAATGATTTTCTAAATCATCTATTGATTGATTTAGACTTTTCAAGTGAGATATGGGTCCAGCTTTATTTACTGTTTTAAAAAGTTTAACCAACACTGATGCCCTTATTATGCCAAAGTTACTTTTTGATAATTTTTGCTTTTTCGTTTACTTGCTCCTGTCAAAAATTCTTAATTATATATTCTTTCGCAAAAATGTAACGAAGTCCAGTAATATTTTTATCGTGTGATACAATATACTCAAGATTTTCTAAAACCAATTTCTCTCTCTCTTTCTTATTATTAAATGCCAATTTTTCTGTTTCCCCCTTCATAGCATAAGCCAGATGAACATCCAGTGTATATGGATGTGATGGATAGTTCTCATCAAGAGAGGTGATTAATCTTTTTACATGATTTTCAATTGAGGACCTCATGTAATAAGCTTGAGGTGCTTGATCTGTATTTATAATGTTTTTATAAAACCCTAGTTCACCCCAATTAGTAATATTATCCAAGAGACTCATAATTTTAAGATAGTATCCAATAACTTCAAACTCAGGGTGATTAATAATTAATTCATCATAGTACTTATGAGCAATTTTTATTTTTGAATTTGTCTCTTTATATAATTCGAATAAGTCATGAACATTACTTGTTTCAACATTGTCATAGATACTGCCAATATCATATAGTCTTTTAACAGCTAAAGCTTTTGTGTGGAGATTGGAGTACAACTCACCATATAGATTTAGACTATTATAAAAACTTGTTAAAAGATATAACCGTTGTTTGATTATATCAGAATATTCTGAATCTGGATAATCTGTTTGAAACATTGAATACAATTTGTAAGACCTTTTTGAAGTCTGAAGTCCTTGATTTTCATCATCAGAAGATATAGCCATTGAGAAAAAATATTCAGCGAGAAAAAACAATGATTTCTCTCTAATCGATTTATATTCGTCTAGACTGATAATTTCTTGGCCAATATTTAAACCCTTGTCATCTAACCCAAGTATAAATGCATTAACCATTTCATCGTACTTGGTATAAAAATTACCATGGACAATTCCGGTTGATATAATAATTGTAATAAATAATGATAATTTAGATACCGATTTGATCATTATTGATTCCTTCGCTTGGTTGTGTATGAATGTTTAATAATAAATAGTTTTTCCCATCTTTAATCACTCCATTTGCACCATGTTGTGAAGCAACAGAAAGTATCTCCTCAATCGAAATTTCACCTTTTACAATGACCACACCCACCTCAACATATTTTCCTTGAATATCTAATATGTTATTATAGATTTCAATTTTGTTCGAGTTAATTTCAGGAAATGGTCCAATGCCAAAATCTACATAACGCACTGATGATATAGGAGTACAACTAGTAATTAATAATGAAAGAATAATGATTATTTTATACATTGGGTATTTATATATAAGTTTTGAAAATGTATTTTGAAACATTTGAAGCCTATATTAATGATTGAATTTACATATAATTAACTTCATATCTGATTATAGATTTATTAGCAATGTTAAACCTTGCTTGAATAGTAATAATTCCACAAATAGTTGACATGTGAGAGTTTCTAATTCTGTCTCTAGAACGATGTTTTAACGAACGAGAATAGTGTTTAAACGGGTCTTATATGTCAATTGCTCTATGTATCGACATTGCTCTTATCATCTAACTTCACGAGGGTAATTGAATTATATTTCCGTTTGATAAGAAAAAGTTGATCATTGATTTTTTATCAAAAATATGGGTGTGGGTTCGAATTTGAAATTCAAATGATTAGATTCTTTGAACAACTAGATGAAGATTGGGTTCTGACTTATGTTTCGATTTACAATAGTTACAAGAATATCATTGGACGTTATGTCTATTTTTCAACCTAAAGTCTTATTATTTAGTATGTACCTAAAATGATTTGTTATCATAATAAGTATTCTGGAAGTGGGCACTGGTCTTCAATTGTGATTCCCTTACAATTTATTTTAAATGTCTTTTCCTTTTGGTACAACCTAATAATTAGTCTTATTACTTCTCCCTTACTAATTATTTTTTTTAAATACTGACTGTATATCTCACATCTCAAGTGTTGTTTACTATAAATCAATATAGAAAACCCTAATCCACCCTTTGCTACTAATCCCCAATAACCATATTTTCGTGGTGTTCTGAACATCATGTAGCAACTTTCCATATAAGAACATATATTTGGTTCATCTGATTTAGAACCAAGGCTAAAGGAAGAATTAAGTTCATCAATAGGGTGTTTTTCTTCTTTGTATAATATTTCTATTCTTGCTGTATATCCATTGTATTTAGACAGTTTCTTTAGAATTTTGATTCCAACTTTTTCTCGTATTTTTGTATGGTTTTCTAATGTGCGTCTATATATTTCTGAAATATTTGCTCTTATATCTTGCCTTATGATTGCGTTACTCTCATAAAGATAATGTGTTTTTACCTTTTCCCAATTTTCAACGAATATGTTCTTTCTCTTTAATAATTCTATTATCGTGTGAACATCTTTTTTGTTTGCAGCTCTAGTATATATATCTATTTCTTCATTACTTACATCAAAATATGGTGGTTCAAACCCTATATCATATACAAAGACATCATAATCATCTTCCCAGATTGAAATTTCTACACACATTAATGGGTACAACTGCTCCGAACTATTTATTATGCTGGTTGATCTATATATCTCTCTCTGCAATTTATCCTTGTTCATTATATTCAGTTTTTGCTGATCATCTCTTTAGTTATGATTTAAAAATTCGTTTTTAGGCTAAAAATATTTTGTGAATATTGTTAATTATAGGTTAAAATTTATATTCTCACTGGATTATAATAATTATCAATACAAGCATATTTTTAAAGTAAGATATCATCATTTTTGAGGGTTTGTTCAAACATTTGTAGCCTATATTGGTGTTAGAATTTACAAGTGATTAACCTCCTTTTTGAATATCGATTTTTATACTGTACCGATTCTGACGGGGATTATTATAATATTTATAAATATTTGATGGATTTAGACGTCAAATCTTCAATAATTAGCCTGCATTTTTGACTATCGGGCGAGAATAGGGCTTAAACACGGTATACCTCTCAAGTGGATGTTTGGTATGACTTTGTATTGTACTTTATTGCTATTTGACGAGGGAATTGGTATATATATTAGTTTTATAACAAAGTTGATATTGAAATTTTGGACAAAAAAATGTGTGTAGGTTCGATTTTGGAATTCAGATTATTTAAATCTTTGAACAACTGAATGAAGATTATAAAAGGTCATTACAAAAACTAGGTTGATTAATGCTAGTATATATCAAGACTCTCAAGCCACCAGTCTGAAGCATCTACTCTCACAGCTGTTATAAGTAAAATGCAACTGTAGTTATTTCATATCTCAACACCAAAACCGTTTTTTTGAATCTACATATGCTGATAAGATGTTTCAATTAGTTCCTGTATAGGATATCGCAACATTATTAATAAATAGAAATTTTTGATTAGCGACAATCAAAGTAGTGTCTTTTTAAATGAGACAATACGAGGGTAATTTATTCATGTCGTTGATCATACTTCACAAAAGAAAAATTCTTTTTTCTACTCACCATCATTAATGCAGCGGACGGAGAGACCTTGTATTACTCCATAAACTGTTGGACACATAAGGTTCTAATTTAAGATAGACCTTAGTTTTTCATATTGAATGTGAAATTTAATTTGAGTGCCGTTCCATCAAACCCTTTGCAATTGGCACATCCGCTCCAGCTAGATCAAAGTCCAATAACCTTGGGATTTCCACCCAGTTTATTTTATCATGATCTGTTAGATTGAATGTGCCTGAAATATACTTTGCAAAATAAGAAATAAGCCTAATATCAAAATCTTCATATGAGTATTCCACCGTTTTGAAATGTTCATTTACTTTTGTTTTGATATCAAACTCTTCCTTCAATTCCCTCCTAAGTGCAGACTCTGGTTTTTCACTTTTTTCTATTTTGCCACCTGGAAACTCCCATTTACCTGGGAAAATTTTGTGAGCTGCTCTTCTTGCTATCAGTACATTATTTCCATCTATAATAATTCCAGCAACAACGTCAATCATTAATATAAATATGTTTTTTGTGATAAGTTAGATTTGATTGATCAATAACATGACTCTCATGAATTGTTAATTTGCCAGAAATTCCAATAAGACTATAATCATTATTAATAGCAAAGGCTCCTATATCAAGCATCACGTGGTGATTAGGGCATAAACACAATATGTTATTTGTATCATCAGCACCATTATGAGGCTTTCCCAGAGGTTTTATGTGAGCACCCTCAGCGTATGGCACGTTTCGAACAGCTATTCTGGTAGAGCATACTTGACATGTGAAATCATAAAGTTCTTTAATTGATTTTGATAAAACAGAGTCTCGTTGTAATCTGAACTGTATTGACTTGACCCTTTTAGTTTTGTCTTTTCCTTTTGGTAATTCAATTTCGCCTTTTGATTCTAGTAACTCAAGAGCACCATGCTTTATAAGGTGATACCGACAAATTTTGAAACCATCTATACCAATTTCTTCAAAATGATCCTTTACAAAGTATATTCCACCATACTGATAACCGGTTTTAGGGCTAAACTCTGATTTGTGTTTGTAGCCTCGGGTGACGCGGACAGGGAGGCCCTTTAATTCACTTACCAATAGTGCTTTATTTCCTGGTGCATCCCATTCTTGATCTTTTACCTGCCTTTTTGAGCTTGGATCATTCCCACCGTGACCGGTGTAGATGATTTCTTCACCTAAATCGAAGTCATCGACATACCCACCGTTAAGAACAATTGAGCTACAACCGTCTCTTGAATTGCCATCAATACCTGCCACCAATGCAAGATGAATGTTTGCTTCTCGCAGAGCTTTCCTGTTTTCAAAAGCTATGCCTTCGTGGATGTTGGGTAGTTTGCCGAATGTGTATTTAGACATGCTGGATATTTGCTTTTTTACCATAATTATTTCTTAAGCTCCTCATTAATCCCATCTGCAGCCTGTTTATATCTCAAATTAATTAAAGTCATTGCAACTTCTCCAACATCCTCATATAAATTACCAGCAAATTCTTTGAGATTGAGATTGGGGTCATACATTTTTTGTTTTATGAATTCTTCAATTCTATCTTTTCTTATATTAAATATTTTATCATCCTGACACTTAGTTTGGAGAAATTCAATCCAAGGTTTTTGCTGCTTTTCATTATTACAATCTTTGCAACATGGAACAACATTGCCCCAACAATGAAGCCCAAGTGATGTTTTATTCATTGGTACTAAATGATCTTGTGAAATGGACTTAAAATTAATTGGTGTTGTACAAAAACAACATTTATCCTCAAAATATGAAAGGAGCTCAATCTTTTGATGCTTTTTAGGGACGAAAGGATCATATCCTCTTGCTTTGTCATAATATTTTCCTACATTCTGCAAGAAAATTCGAATTGCGCTATTAGATATATCTGATTTGGTTCTGCCCATATATGTATTTACACAGTTTTCATAAAATTGGAAAAATATTTATGTAATTTTTTATCACAGCAATAAATATAAGCACCATGAATCCCTCTCAACATTAATGTTTTATAAATGTTGATAATGTATGCTTTTAAAATTGATAAATCATTAATTCCAACTCTACCTTTTTTATCAAAGTAGTTTTCTCGAACAATATCAATTGAGTTGGTTTCATCATGAAATATAATATCTTTCCCCAAAATAATTCCTGCATAATTGAGATCATATCCTTGAGTAGTATGGATACAACCAATTTCATTCATTGAAGTTGTTGAGTTTATCCAATCACTTGGAACTCGATTCCAATACAATTCAATTTCTTCAATGATAGCATCTGGTTCATTTGATTTTTTTGATACCCATTTCCAGGAATAACCAGCCATCATCCGGCATAATCCATGTTCCTTTTCTTTTATTTTTAAAGCCTCTCGTAATTCTGTGAAAGATGAGAAAAGTTTTAAATCATATATTTCATCATCAAAATAATCAGGAGAGCATTCACTTTCGGGATGTAGTAAACGGTGAACAAAATCAATATACCCTGTGCCACCTTTGACCCTCATTTGGGAAGTGAGCTTAATAGTATTATTGTTTGATTTTAAATTAATAAATTTTTCTCTCGGGATATCAGAGGGTCTAATAGATTGATATTCATCATAAAAGTAAAGCTGGTGTTTACTATTCCTGTTAATCCAATCTAGCTCATCCCCAGAATTACCGAGTTCAAGAATCTCATTATTTTTATCAAAAGCTCCATAATTTGTAATTCCAAATCTTCTGTGCAATCTGTGGGCTTCATCTACAATAAGAATATCATACTTCTTTTTAAAAACATCAGACGGACCAATCACCATGTTTGCGAATAGACCCCTAATATTTTTGAAAACTTTTTTTAATGTTTTTCTCAAAGAGGTCATTGGAACCACTAACGCAATTGATAATTTTTCAGAACTATCTCTGATTTCTTTAACTTTTTTTATAGCACTAATTGTCTCAGGATCTTTTTGATTATAATCTTCAATATCAACATCAGTCAGTAAAAGTTTAACTAAATATACAGCCAAAATTGTTTTTCCTGTTCCAGCACTACCATCTACAAAAATAGTAGATTCATCATTATTTAATAGTACGTTTAAATAATGCAATATTGCTTTATTCTGATCTTGTGACAATGACTTATATGGAGAGAATTTGAAGAGATCACTGTTGTCAATATCTAAAATATCACTAGTAACAATATTTTTTAGTTTCAGGTTTTTCCAAATATTATTAAAAATAGCATAGTAACTTTTTTTTTGATAATAATCATGTCCAATTAATCCGGCATTGCCATTTATCAAAGAAAGGTTGCTTCCTGGTGGTAAATACTTAATTAGATAAGATTCAATATCTAAAGTAGAGGATTTGTTGAAATATGGAGAGGATATTATGATTAGATATTTTAACTTCTTTTTATCAGGATTATTTAAGTGTGTTTGCATCCTTTGAACAACATTTATTGTTTCACCAACATAAGCGCTTTTCAATTTTAAATCATATATTATATAAACCACTGGGAAGTTATTTGAGAATTCACCAGATTCAATTTCATAAATTTTGTTTTTGTTAAAAAGAAGTGGTGTAATTGTATAATTGTGATCAGGAAGAGTCATAATTATAGATCGGTATACTTTTTTGCATTTCCCTTTGCTTTATCAACCGGATACTTCTTGTTATTCAATTTGATTTTATTCTCAAGGGCGTTGCTTAAATCAATATCAAATTCATCACAGATATAGGTGAGAAAAATAAATATATCCGCTATTTCATTTTCAATAGCTCCCTTATCTATCTTTCGAATTTCATCTTCAGATTTCCATAAAAATAATTCTTGTAGCTCACCAACCTCCATATTAAGTCCAATTAGTAAGTCCTTAATTTTGTGGAATTGTTTCCAATCTCTATCTTCTCGGAACTGAATTATTAATTCTTTAATTTTATCAAGATTATTTTTCATTTCTAAACTCAAATTCTTTATATTGTAATGCTTCTTTTGATGGGTGCATATTTGAATTATTGGGAAGATTTATTTTCAAACCATTAAAATTTAAGTAATAGTCAGATTTCACATATGGACTGATATGAATCTTGTAATCTTCATCAATGTACATTAATCCACTATCATAAATTTTATGAAAATCAACCCTTAATAATAAACCGTTTTTAACATGATTTGAATTTTTATCGATATAAGGTTGAATGTGGGCAGCTTCTAATAGCTCTGAGGTCCGTTCACCTGTTATGCAGCATTTATTATTATATGCTTCAGTAAGTTTAGCCCTAAAATTACTTTGCCCTTTTCTTTCAGTAACAAGACGTGCTTTTTTCAATTTCTCTGAAGAAGTAGGTAAAAGTTCAAAAGTAGAATCGAGTTCTTTAGATTTTTCAAAATTCAACAGAGGATCTGTTTCATCGAAATATTTGATTTTGACTATAAACCTTGAAAAGTCAATTTCAAAATTATCAAGATCAAGAAAATCATCATCATCAAAAAATACAGCATTGGTTAAAATAATACATCCAATTTCCGAGTCTACCACACTCGTATCATCTTTACTTCTTTCTGATTTATATTTGTTAAGCCTTTCAGTAAATTCCTTCTTACTTGCACAACCGTTTTTTAATCCGAATTCATTCCAGGCCTCATTGACAGTTGTATTTTTATATTCCAAGAACTGCCCATAACCACCAATCATTCTAATGGGTGATTTTAACATAAAATAAAGTCTATTACCTGCAGAAAGTCTTGAAACATTCCATGGCGTAGGTGTCCAAAAATTCACCTCACTGTTAAATCCTTCTTTTTTAAGAAACTTAAACCAATTATTATCTGTAGGTGATATTGCAAACATTTATATTTTCCCTTCTAATTTGATACCAGGTTCATAAAAATATTAATTTGTAAGTATCGTGGGTGCTGCTATCGCTGCTGTGATCACATTTAAGGATCTACATTTTCAATCTAATCCTAACTTGGAATACAAGAATACAGTCATTTAAGAATTAATCATTGATCATGTTAATTTATATCGAATTCAACTTTCAGATCGTCAATAATATCTTCAGGCCAAGCAACATATTCCCCGTATTGACCTTTTTTCATTTGTGCCCCAGCTTTTTCACCTCTATGAGTGATAGTCCAGGACTTACCAACTTTTTTGATCAATTTTTCATCCTCAAAAAAATCAAATAATTCTTGACTTAATATCCCTAAAATTTTAGCGATTGCGCTAGTAGATTTGTAAGTATTGTTTGTGTGTGCAACTTTTTTGGATACTTTTTTATTTTTGGCGACAGGTTCTCTTTCTTTATCAACCTTTTTAACGGAGACTCGTATTTCTTCACTAATTGTTAAAAGCCGTTGAACTTCATTAAATATGTCCTGGTACAGTTCGGGGTCATCATTTTTAGTGACATGAATGCCCATTTCATCATTGTTCTGTTGGGAAAAGGAGTATAGATTCATTGAAGTAACAATTGCTTCGCTTTCATTCAAATAGCATTTAGCATGCAATGTTGAACAGATGCTGGTTCTTACACCAATTTGACTCTCTAGCCAATTGCTTTCATCTAATTGCAACTTGCTTTCTCTGTAGACAATTCTTATATCTTTTTTTTGGATATTTAGATTGTGAATATGATCTCTGACTCTATTGTGAAACTGGAGATAAGGACTAACTAGAATCAATCTATCGGTTGTAGTTTTAATTAGTTCCTCTAAACGGTATGATACTCCAGTAGTATTTAAGAATTTCGCCATATCAACTGTATTCCTTATTTAATGTTTTATAATAATATATTTAACTGCAGGATAAATTATTAACATATGCATGCTTATATTAATTTATTAATTACTACAACGTCTTCCTGGATTCCTGGACCAAAGTACAGGATCAACCCTCTCAACCTCATATTCAGTAAAAAATCAATCAAATTAACATCCACTTTTTAGGGTAGGATTACACATACCGTATTTAGTGTCGCTGCAATCCCGTAGAGCTGGAATGATTGCAAATGCATACCTAGAATTTATTAAATGATTGGGTTATCATATAAATTTAAATTTGATATAATCATTTTTGCGAAATATTTATTGGTCAAATCAGTACCTATTATCATTGGAGGATTAATAGGCATATAGAATAAATCTATATTATCTAATTTAATTGTGCTCTCATTGAAGTCCATTTCATTTGATGGATTGAGAGTTCTAATTTTAGCATGGTCTTTATTCCAAGAACAAATAATCTGAACCCACAAATCAGGTTCCCAAAAAACTGATTTCTTATGAACAAGTTTATATTCGTTTCCTTTTTTATCAAAAAGTTTGAGAGTTAAGTTAAATTCTTTGTCAATAAATAATGATATTCTCTGTTTTTCCAAGCTGTTCTTCGTGCCGATGTCTAAAATAAATTGAACTTTTGAATTATTTAACATTGGTTTAACTTCAAGCTTTATTGATCCACCTGGTAATTTTGAAGGCAAATTTTTCTCTTCAGTAATTACAGTCTTATTTTTTGTTATTTTATAGGAGTGCTCTGACCATTCAAAGTATAGTTCAATATCATTTTGACTTTTAAAATCAACTTGAATATTTATGCTTTCCACAAATGTTGTTGCAAACTGAATGTTGAACTTATCATTATTCAAATTTCCAATGATAATTCTAATGGATTTATTTCTGATCTCTAAATGATTAGATTGTTCTTTTTTTGCAGCTGATTCAATCATGCTTTTTTTGTCAACGTTGATAGAAATTCGTCCTGATTCTGCTCTTAGAGACGAAATTATTTTTTTTATCATATCCATTATTTATCAATTATTTTTGATTTGTCACCTATAATGACAGTTGAATCCACAAATTGTCGCTGATCAATATTTCCATAGAAAGTATTGTTTATCGTTGTAGGAACCCGTGAATTATTCTGTTGACGAATAATTTCCAAATCACTTTTTAACTGAACTATCAATTTGTTTTTTATAAATGTTATATTTACTCCGGTAATTATTGAAATCAAAATAAATATATAAATTATTTGAATTTTAGTTAATGAGTTTATGAAATTTAATCCTGTACCTTTAATTTCTTCATTAAAGAAAGTCTGAAGAACTGAAATTGTACTTGGTATTAAGTACAAGAAACTTAGCCATTGTTTAAAATAATCCTTAATTGATATTATCATAGTTTGTTTACTGGCTCATGATATGTTTCTAACGTTTCTGAATATTCATATTTGCTTATTCTTACAATATTTGAGGCTATACACAATTGAATTTTCCCCCTTACAACGGCATCAACGTCCAGAGGGCAGGATCGATGTTTTCAATTTCTTCTTCGGTAAAAATTCCTCTATTCAAACATTTTCCTTCCTTCATCATTCTCTTCTCCTAAAACTTCAATTGGGTTAGGTCCAAAATCAGCTAATGGAAGGGGCATATTTTTCACCAAGCAATATCTTTGAAGATATCCTCCCTTTATCCAATTATTTCCCAATTGGCTTAAGCAGTTGTAATAGAATAATAGTTGCTCGTAACTTGATATTTGAGCTCGGAGCATTGTCATATAATTATTGTATTTATCATTAATATTAATGTCTGACTGACCGTCAACAAACTTCATTGTTCTCCAAAGGTGGCGGTAGTAATGTCCAAGTCGAGACATGTGACCTTGGAATGGAATATAATTAATATTTGGCATGAAAGAACTTACATAAGAATACGTATTTACATTTTCAACTGTTTTTGAAGGATTTCTCGAAAATTCCTGAACTTTTCTTAAAAATTCTATAAAGGGTTTAATAAATTTATCAGGATAATGTGATAAGTGTTTTAGAGTTATTGGGTTCGAAGAACTACCGATCCCATGAAAAAAAACGATATATGAAATATTGATCAAATCTTTTTCTGTTAATATTTCATCAGTTGATTTATCTTTTTTTAAGCTGTCATGGTATTTATTTTTAAGAATGTTGTATCCAAACTTGAATTCTTCAAACATCGTTATAAATGCCCGTCTGGCCTTGACAGGTTTTTTTCTACCGACGATAATTTCATTTAAATTCTCTTTGTGTAGACGAATCATTTCATAGAACTTATTTTCAAAACGTTCAATCTTAATGTCTTTGCGTTGATTGCGAATATCCTCTTGCTGATTGAGATTAGCACGGTATTGCACCCAAAATGCAAAAAAAGTCAGAATAATGCCTGCAAAAGCAATGACTGGAGTTGTTATTCCTCCAATAGTATCGCCAATTTGTCCAGTTTCTGAAAAACCAATTCCGAAAGGTGCTGGGAGTGTAATTAGGTATGGTAGAAATAATAAAAAAATTCCAAATAACAATAATGTCGGAAAAAACCACTTCGGTATATCTCTAAACAAAGACTCTTCAGAGTTTTTTGTCATCGCCTACTCAGCATCCCGGACCAGAGGCTAGTTGTTGTTTGTACCATTTTCAATTTCCCTTAAATACCTATGAACATCCAAACTTTTATCTCTATAGTCTTCTGGATTACAAAGTTCATATTTACCCTGTTCCATTACATTATATCCTAAAATGTAGAATTTATTTAACTCAAACTCTTTCCTATCAATTATTCTCTCATATTTTATTTTTAATCTAACAATTGGTATATGTGGAAAATTGGGGTCAAATGACTCTGCATATTTTTCAATATTATATAGAGAATTTGTTAAGTTATATGAAAATATAGTGCTAGAAGATTTATTAAGAATTCCATCTAGTTTATAAATTTCTGGAGGACCACCAGTACCAAAAGCGTAAATTGAATTAAAAAAGTAATCTTCATTAATATTTGTTATTTCAATATCAGAGATACCAGTATTTAAAAATTTAAAATCGAAATAATTGAATTTATCGTTTTCAATTAATGTTAGTTTTAATACAGGGTCTTGGGAAAGAGCGGTAATTGTCATTTGTTGTTGAGCAATCTCCTTGTTTTTGCTATCTTCAATTTTATTACCATAATAAAAGGTAAAATAAGATGCAGCAATTACTACTAGGGAACCGAAAAGGATGAACACTTGGGCTAAATGTTGAGCTGAAGAAGGAGACATAATTTTTAGTTAACCAATTGTATCTTTATTAATAACCTTAAACGATTCCCTACAACGGCATCCTTGTTCAGAGGACAGGGTCAATGCGCTGAATTTCTCAGAGAAAATAACCATCAAAATTCAAATCTGTCTAGCTACCTTCGGTTTCAAATTAAATTCTTCCCCTCAAGTATCTTTAAATAATCTGTTCTTTTTAGTGTGCAAATGACAAATTCATTAAATTGATCTGGGGAGAGATATAGATTTTCCGCAATATATTTGGATCTGCTTTGGTACATTACCTTTGTGTGATCATTCGGGATGGTAACTTTACCAACCAAAACGTTACCGAGATATATGTAGCCTTTATCATGTTTAGAATTGCCTTTTTTAACAATAGGGTCTGCCTTTGTCTGAATCTTGCTGCGTATATCCTTTTCTCTAAATGGTTGTATTTTCATCGTGATTGACCAATGAGCAAATTATTTTTTTCCAAGACCTTGGTTTTTTGCCTAAATTTTCTTCAGGAATGTCTTTTAGATCAGTAAATAGATCAACTAATTCTAACTTTAATTCATTCACCGCTTCAAACATATTGCTGCCATCTCCAACTAATTCTAACTCGGGAATCACCGCCAAAACTTCATCTTGATAAATTTCTAAGAAAGCTTTTATTGGTTCAACCAAGGTGTACCCGTCAAATAAAATATCTCTAATGATAATATCTTTAATTTGAGGAGATTTTTGGAAAACAGCATTACTCCAATCATCTATTAAACTATGGTCAAGTGGTATTGCTACGTGTGAAGATTTACTCACCGATATTATGAAAGCATCTTGTGTAGCAGGTACTGGAAAATAAATATTGGGTCTATGAAGTATAGTGGATTTTGATGCAGAATCCTTGTATCCGTAATAATCTTTCATTTTCCGGGTCTCACTTTTGTGTTTCCAAACAATTTTTTGTGCTCAGTAATTCTAGCATCCAACCAATCTCTAATAACCGTAGCAACCTCTACGTTCATAACTACTCCAGTTTGAATTTCCCTTACAGCTCCTACTTTTGATTCTCGAGATATTTCAGTATTTATAGCGCCATCTTTTAAACTGTACAAAACAGATGTTGGAATGGCATTTCTTTGCATGAAGAAGTTCCCGCATATCGTCCCATTGGGAGTTAAACCTCCAAAAACTCCATCGGTGTGAAACGTTTTGTAATCATTGGTTTTGATATAATTAATTACTACTTCACTTATTGCATTTTTCTTAATTTCCTTAGAATTTTTCTCTTTTCCCATTGTTATTCCTAGATATTAATTTTATGTATTAACATTTATATTTCTGTATCCTGACTAATTTATGCAATCTCAAACCTGCTCAGCATCCTAACCACATCACTTCTATGAGTATTCATAATAATCCGCCCTACTGCGGCTGCCTCGACCACAACACAGGATCTACCCTGTCAACCTCATTCTTGCTGAGCAGAATATCCTCGTAATCAGGGTTAAAAGAACTCAATCTGTATCCACCGTCCCGGTGATGTACTTATTTTACATGCGAGCTGTTATCTTTGAGTGTGACCACTGCGAGTGATCCACCTTTAAATGGAATAAATTGTTATCAGTTATTGTACTAAAAATTAAAACCAAACTCCTTGTTTAAGCTATAAATCATATCAAAGAACAAACCTTCATCAAGCCTATTATCATGAAGATTGTCAACATTGGGTTCTCAATCCTCTTCACATATATGTATGATCATTGGTGTATGCATCTCATATCAATGCTTAATCCGCGCCCTTTATAAAGTATGTCATCTATGTTTTTGAAGGTTTGTTCGAACATTTGAAGCCTATATTAATGCTTGAATTTACAAATGATTAACTTCATATCTGATTATAGATTTATGAACTATGCTGATTCTGACTGGGTTTATAAGAATATTTGTAAATATTTGATGGATTTAGACGTCAATTCTTCAATTATTCGCCTACATTTTTGACTATCGGGCGAGAATAGGGCTTAAAAACGCTATACCTGTCAAGTGGCAGTTTGGTATGACTTTATATTACACTTTAACGCAATTTCACGAGGGATATTGGTGTTTCATTTATTTTAATAGAAAAGTTGATCACTGATTTTTTATCAAAAAAATGTGTGCAGGCTCGATTTTGAACCTGAGAAATCCTAATTCCTTGAACAACTGAATGAAGATTGGGTTCTGACTTAAGACACACCAACCTCATCATAATTATGATCTAGAGAATTCTCTTCAATATAATCATTCAACATTCTATTATATTCTCTCAACTTTTCCAGTATAAGTCCTCTATTGATATAAGCACTGGCATAATTAGAATCAATTTCAATTACTTTATCATAATAATCTATGGCACCATGATAATCATCTGTATCTTCTTTCACTAGTGCAATATTGAAATAAGCTTTCACATTGTTTGAGTCATATTTTATTGCAGTATAATAATCGTCAATTGCTTTTTGATATTTTTTTAAATCGTAATAAATAATTCCACGGTTAATGTAAGCGTCTACATCTTTGTCATCTATTTTTATTGCTTCATTGTAGTCTTCAATAGCACTTTGATAATTTTTTAAAATGTCATGTATAACTCCACGATTGAAGTATGCATAGGCATGATTATCATCAAAGTTAATGGTAATCGTATAATCGTCAATGGCACCTTGATAATTTTGTATTTCATATTTCGCAAGTCCACGGTTAAAATATGCCCTCATATAATCGCTGTCTAGTTTAATTGCTGTTGTAAAGTCATCAATTGCATTTTTGAAATCGTTCATTTCTTTTCTGATATTACCTCGTACATTGTAAGCAAATGGATTATCTGGTTCAGTGATTATTGCTTTTGAGCAGTCATCAAACGCTCCTTCATAATCCATTTGTTGATATTTTGCAATTCCACGAAATATCAATGATGTAGTATGACTGGGCTTTAGCTTTAATACTTCACTGAATAATTGTTCTGACTTGGCATAATCATCAACATTGTTGGCGACATATTTAAATTTGTCTGTTTTTAGGATGGATGGGTTTTCTTCAATTATTGAGAAATGGTTTTCATTGCCAAATTCAATATCCTTACTGTTCAATAAACAAAATGCCCTGTTGAATAAGTTTTCTATATTTGAGGTAAATGGTTGGGTTGTGATATGTGCAGATTTACTTTTATTATTTCTAATATTCATACTTTTAATTGATTCTCTGTCGGATTAATGTGGGTTGGATATTATAATGAGATTATTTATTTCATTATAATGCATGTAATTATTTTCAATATAAGTGAATTGCTCCAATTATCCAAATGATAAATTGTGTGATAAATGAATTGGAAACAAATGATAAATATCATTGGACTGCAGAATCATATTATATCATAGAAATCAAATTACAATAATGTAGTTTTTAATAATTGTTGGGTAAATTATCTCAATGATAATTACATTTAATCGTTTGTTTACTGTCCATGTGAATGTTAATTTTTTGTCGATCAAAAATAGAAACATTAACTTATGCTTTGAATATTTCCATTAAATCTTATTTTAATAACGAATAATTAGTTGTCTATATTTTACTATAAATCACTCACCTTGATAACTAAAGCAAATCGGTTGAAATCGATTAATTTGAGGACAAGAGTATTCCATTAGATTCACAATGATGAAAAAAATAAGAAGAGTCAAATATTTAAATTTATCTCCAGTAAAAATGTATTGGGATGATTTATTAGAAATACATGAAAGAATAATTATCGACAGAGATGTGACGATTAGTTCTGGTGAATACGAATATGAAAATATCAATGAATTAAAAGAAAATCATGCAAAGGACTTTATTGAAAAAGTCGAAATTTCTGGTAGGGGTAAAAAATATTCCAACAATATAAACGTTGATATCAAACCAGAAAAAGTAACAATTTCTCACGATTCAGCCTCTATTGAAACTGCAGCAATAGTTAAAGAATTAATTAGTAATAATTCACCTTGGTACATGTACAATCCTGATTCAATTATCTGGAAAACTACCTCAATGTCCTTAGGTTTTTTGTCGCCATTACTAGTGACCATTCTTTTAAAACCAATAGCAAATATATCTTTAAAGTTATTATTGATTGTTATTGGGTTTGCAATCATGGCATGGTCATTTAAAGAAGAGCCTATCCTTGGCAGAACTAAAATATATTCTTCCATAAGGAAAGACAAGTTAACTTTCTGGGAGCGAAATAAAGAACAGATTCTTCAACAATTACTAATTGGGATAATTTTGCTTGTCATTGGCTATGTAGTTGGACATTTTACAAAATAAATAAAGTGCTCTTCAATAATAATCTATTTTGTTAAGAGTCTATTTAATCATTCCCATCTCTTGTAGCAATGCATTAATATATAAGAATTTGAGTTCATTCATTTCTTGTTTCTGATTCAGATTTAATCTATGCATGTCTAATTCCCTTTTTTTACAATTTGTCTACCCCATCTATCTTTATCAAATATGGTATAACCACTTTCAAATACGTTACACATGCATATTATGTTCGTAAAATTTCATCTATGGGAGATTTAACCATACTTTACATGTTTAATTTTTTTTATAATTAATAGAATACATACGTGGTTTTTATAAAATATCGTTTTCAACTCGATCACTAACTATCAATGAAGTATGGCTTTCACTCGTGAAACAGTGATTATAGCATATATTGATTTGATCAATTTCATTCACTTCATTTCAAGTTTCTTATGTACCAACTTCTAGTGTGTCGGTGTCCATATCTTGTTTTTTTCTTTTGTTTTCAAAATGTTGATTTATATTATCTAACATCATGA
>Ga0233431_1003317_pt1 | contig 19700 bp, 26 predicted proteins | sample SI_118_April2016_FD_179867 | JGI IMG/M metagenome (GOLD analysis project Ga0233431, IMG submission 179867) | Seawater microbial communities from Saanich Inlet, British Columbia, Canada - SI_118_April2016_200_MG | ecosystem: Environmental > Aquatic > Marine > Inlet | place: Canada: British... | reverse complement strand
ATGATAGAGAATCAAAAACATATTCGGACTTGATATCAAAATCCAACCCTATTCAAAAAGATGCAAAACACAGGGGCATCACGCTGGCGGAATACATCATTGACAATGGGGCTGACTCTGTTTGTTGTAAAGAGGACCTACACGATAAAGGTCCCGGTTTGATGTTCTATCGTTTCGGCGTGGATGTACGGAAAACGGATGAAAATGATCTGGAAACGTTGTTGCAGGACTATTTCAGCAAATCAGCGTCGGTTTTCCCATTTAAACATTAATAGAGGAGGAATGACATGTCCAATTACAAGAAATACGCGATGATGGGTGTATCGACCATACTGCTTCCTTTGGCAAAGCGAGCCATCAAAAAACTGGCCAGCAAGCACACGAAGAAGCCGGAAAACGATTCTGCCGTCGAAGAGCGCGAAGATTTCGTTCCCGCCCCCCGGACGGGTCAACAGGAGAGCCTGTAATTTCACCATCAGCGATCCCGGGTGCAAGCGCTACCGTCTGATTCTCGTATTTTTTTCGCCTATGGATATCCGTATTGCCAACGAGATCCCCATGTCCGCACAGGAACTGTGGAAAATCCTGGGCACACCTGAGTTTGATGCGTTTGTGGCCAGGGAATACGAGTTAAAGGAATACACGGAAATTGAAAGATCCGTCACCGAAAGCTTGACAAAAAGAAGGGTGCGTATCGTTTCCGGAACAGCGCTTTCGTATATCCCCCGCGGACTTGCCCATAAGATCCTCCGCAGCGACAGGGTTGTATATGAGGAAATCCAGTACAAATACAACCATCGCTATGAAATGCGGTGGTCCGGCAAGTGGATTGAACCATCATTACTGAAACACAATCTCAGGGGGGGAGGGAGACTTCAGCTCATCCCCATCGACGGGGACCGGTGCAGCCGGATCAGGGAAATCAGATTACACATTGACCTTTTCGCAATAGGCCCGGTTCTGGAAGGGATGGCTGCGGAACAGGCCAAAAAGACCAGCGGGAAGTTCTCCCGGGTTGTCGCCAAATGGAAAGCCCACTCCCGACTGTAAATGCTCCGGGCTCCTAAAGAAGGACCCCGGTGTCAAGGCGATTATTCAGTTCTGAAACTACAGGATTGCCATCGATGATGCGTAGATTTGTCGCATCTTCCGGTAAAACCTTCCCACAAGCTAAAAATAATTCTAATCTAGGGCGTTTACCTTGCAGCATCCCTTCCCGATGAGTAAAAACACCCACCCCCCCTACCGTTTTCCGTTTCCCTGTTATTTCCGTTATCTTATTGATTTTTCAATTTATTTACCATCAGAAAAAGTGTGGCATACATATTGCTTTTCGCTTATGGCATTCGGTCCGCAGCGGGGCCGGTAAGCGGCAAAGCGGTTAAGGCTGGAGGTACTCCAAAGTGAAATTTCGAAACACCGTACTCGTTGTCGAAAAGAAGAACATTCGCACAACCAAGTTGGAGAAAAGCCTTCGAGATAAGGGATACTTTTCTATCAGAATTGAAAAACCCGACAGTTTCGTTCCTCTGCTTGACTCCCGGGACCGGGTACGCGCCCTGGTCTTTTTGGATGACACCCATGCAATTTTCGAGGAATGTTACATAAACCTGAAGATATTGAAGGCAATGTCCCGAGACATGCCGCTGCTCTTCAGCACAGGGGCGAACAGTCCTCAAAAGGAAAAACGGGTAAGGGATCTGAGCTTGTTTTATTATCACACTGAGGACATGGGATTGCTTCCCCTGGTGACGGCCATCGACAGCGCGGTCAAGAAATCGGTTATCGAGGACAGGTTTTTATAAACGGTTAAAGGAGGAATGTCAGTGACGTATATCATCATGGGGTTGTTCGGGGTGGCTCTAGGGATATGGGGGCTCTTTGACGAGTATTATTATGTGGCGGATTTCGTCAAGGGGAGCATTCCCATTCTGCTCATGCTTTCAGGCATCATCGCCACTCTGGCCGGTATTATCCCGCCAAGGGAAATGGAGGAAACAGATGAAAAATGAAAATGCTCCGGAACAAAAGGCGGATCTGAAAAAAATCAAGAAGAAGGGCAAAGCCGCCGCCAAAAAACTCAAGGTAGGCAAAAGCAAGCAGGCTGATCAATTTAATTCTGATGAAATTTCACAGCCTTCCACCGCTTTTTACATGCATTCGCTCCTGCTTTTCAGTGGAAGATTGCTCCACAGGGTACTCGATTTTTACAACAGTTTATTTGACTTCAAGCCCTCCGACAAGGCCACGATCTATCGAAACATCAGCAATCAATACATCAACAGGGGCCTTCATGAAAAAGCCCGTCAGTACCTGAAGGAATGGGCCCGTCTTGAGCCATCCAATCCCGACGCCCATTATCATCTTGCCGTTGCCCTGTCCACCGGAGACGACGTCGGGGCGGCAATCCGGTCATTCGACAAAACGCTCAAGCTGAACCCGAATCACAAAAACGCCAGATATCGAAGGGCCGGGCTTTGTTTGAAAGCAAAAGACTACGAAAAGGCGGTAAAGGATCTGGAAATGCTTGTGGGCGTTGCGCCTGAAAACCCCAAACCCTTCTATCTCCTGGCCATTGCCTGTGATCGAATGGGTGAGGTTGAAAAAGCTATTGATGCCATAAAGAAAGCCATCGCGCTGGATTCCGAAGAGATCAAATACTATCAGCACTTAGGCTTTCTCTACGAACGTAGGGAAGACCACAAAGAGGCCGCCAAGTGCTTTACCAGGGTCATGGAGCTTCAACGTGAGCAGGACGACGAGTAGCGGGGAAAGGCGTCCGTCATGAAAACATGCTCTGTATTGCTGCCCGGCATTGCTTGCGTCTGTTTCCTGGTCATGTTCGGCTGGGCCTTTGCAGGAGGAACCGGCATCTATTACGAATCACAGATTAAGCAAATCATACGGTCGGATTGCGGAAGATGCCATTCCGGACCCACCCGAAACCTGACGGACTACGACAACCTCAAAGCTTATGCGGAGGGCGGGTTGCTACAGACCATGGTTCAGGGGCCCATGAGGCGTTTTGCCGGTAATGATGTGGGGACCATTGTAAAATGGATAAACGACGGGGCCCCGGAAAAACCCAATGCCGCCGCCCCGGTTCGCTTCACCCGAAAGGCCGCCGTTAACGTCCCCCCCTGCCCTACCCCCGGAACCGATGTCGCCGTGACTTCGCCGGGCGCACAATTGACCTATACCGGCACCATAAAAGATGTGCTCGCGAAAGATTGTCTGCGGTGTCATTCCGACCCTTTTCGGAATATGACCACTTACAAGCATGTAAAGATGTATGTTGATAACGGGTTGTTAAAGACGCTGGTACTGCCGGGTGGCCCCATGCACCGATTTGCGGGCCCCGACACGCGCCTGTTCATTGCCTGGATAAACAATGGGGCGCCGAGATAGGCGGTCCCCGATCTAAGAATTAATTTGATGAGTTTACTTTAAACACTTTCGGTAAGGAGAATCAGGGCTCATGAGAAAGAATCATGTCATTGGGGGGGTAGTGGTTTTTAGCGCGGGCCTGTTTCTGTGCTACCATTACAGCCCATACGTGGTGGAAGTGATCAAGGGCGCGATGCAACCGATCCTTATCCTGGCCGGTTTGGTAGCCCTTGCGGCGGGGATTCTCGGAAACAGGGATCTTAGAAAGACCAATTTCATTATGGCCGCCCTGTTGCTCATTCTGGGACTCTATGGGTTTTACGATGAGTATTACGCCGTCATCGATTTCTTCTACGGCTTAATGCCGCCTTTGCTCGTTTTCGCGGGGATTATATCAATCGTTTACGGCGTCAAGAAATTGAGGTGATGGGGGTGTCTGTTATGGGAACAACCCACGTGACGACCCTGATAAAGAGGGTTTATGGGAAAAAATATGACCTTGAACCGTACCGTGACGTCTCCGTCGGGCCGAGGTTTTACGCTTCCAAAATGCAGCCCCTGCTCGCATTTATTCGCGAAAAACGGATCAGGCTCTTTTTTTGGCTGATGCTTGCCGTCATAGCCGGCGGCAGCATTTACTATTTCAACCTTCTGGTGTCAACTGAACAGGACGTACTCGCAGCAAAAGGAAAGGTGGACGCCCTTCAACAGAGAAGGAACGACATCTCCATAAACCTTTCAAAGGCGGCACTGGACTATTCAAAACACGAACGATCCGTCTTTACGGCAGTCGTCGCCCTGCGGTCCCTCCTGGCGGAAAAAGGTGAGGACAATGCCCAAATTGAAGCGCTTATCAAAGAAATTAGCGGCGGCGGTGCCGTAGATGGCGCAAAACTGTCTGAAAAGCTTGCCGGCACGGGAAAGCTTTCGGCCTTGGGCCGAATGCTTGCGGTGGCGGAGCAATATCCGGATCTCAAGCTTTCCGACAATTTTAATACTCTCATGGCAGCGCTGATCGAGGTTGAAAAGGATCTTGCGGATGAAAGAATCAAATTTAATGACGCGGTGAACATTTACACGACCAATATCATCCGGTTCCCGCTCAACGCCTATGCGTGGGTTTTCGGTTTCAAAGCCCGGCCCTATTTCGAAGCCACGGAAGACGCCAGTAAATTCAACCCGATCGCGTACTAAACGGTTTTCAAAATTTCAAATTTCAAATTTCAAAGTGAAGACATGAACCAAAGCACATACCATCTAAAATTATTCGGTCGCCTCCCGCTCAGGAAAAGAGCCCCCATGCTCATATGCCTTGTGGTGCTGGCCGCCGTATACGCCTATGTGTCGGATTACAACCTGGCCACGGGGACCGGGAACCTGAGCATGGTTCTTTTTCTCGCCGCCAACATCTATTTCCCTGCCAAGAGACTCCGCCTGCGTTACAACCTGAAAAAGGTTCAAGACCATTTCGATCGCCTGCTGGTGTTTCATATATGGACCAACACCTCGGCCTTTGTGGTGGCTTGTATCCACTGCTACGTTTCCCTGTGGTCCAACAACTGGCTCATACTGGCCCTCGTGATCATGGGCTGGTTGACGGTGGGCGGATTTCTCATGTGGATAAAGTTTAAACCTGGAAAAGTCAAAAAAGGGATGTACATCCTGCATACCCAGCAGGTGCTGTTTTTTGTAATGGTTTTCGCCATGTTGAAGGGTCACTATGTTTTCTAGGAGCGAATGTCGAATCATCGAACCTACTATGGAGAACTCATGTCCGTCTACATATTAAAAATAATAGGAATCGCCATCGTAACAGGCGTAATGGCCATTGCAGGGATATTTTACCTGGGCGCCTCAAAACTGGAAAAAGAGATCGAGTCCGAAAACAGGGGCTCAGAAGAATAATGAAATACGCAGCATGCGAAAAGTGCGCCCGGTCCGTGGGCAAGGTCAATATCGTCGGCAATATTCTGATGATCCTGATCAAAGGCTACATGGGTGTGGTGGGTGGCAGCAAGGGTCTGATCGCTGATGCGGTGCATTCCTGTGCGGACCTCCTAGCCACCATTGTCATGATCATAGGGCTGCATATTTCCGGACAGGAAAAAGACGAGGCTTACCCCTACGGCTACGGAAAAGCCGAGTACATTGTTGCCGTGGTCATCTACTTGTTTTTATTTGTCATCGGCACCTATATCCTTTTTGACGGCGCAAGGGCGATTCTGGAAGGCCGCCGGGTTACACCCTGTTTGTCGGCGGCATGGGGCGCGATTTTTTCCATTGCCATTAACGAACTCATGTTTCGTCAGAGTGTATGCGCCGGCGCACAGATCAATAGCCCGTCCATTACAGCCAAAGCCTGGGAAACCCGCTCCGACGTCCTCTCATCCATAGCGGTGCTGATCGGCATCCTCGGCGCCAAAATGGGATTTCATTTCATGGATCCCCTTGCCGCCATCATCGTGGGCGTCATTATCCTTCGCGTCTGCGTGGAGCAGGTAAAGGGGGCCATCACGAACCTGATGGACGGAGCGTCGGAAGAGGGGATGGATGATGAAGTTCGGGAAGCCCTGGGGCATGTGGCTAACGTGTCAAGCATCCGGGAAATCAATTCCAGGGAAATGGGACAGGAACTGGAACTGGAAATCCGTCTGGGCGTCCCAAAAGATATCACGGTTTCTCAAGGGGAGACCATAAAGCACGAAACAAAACAGGCTATTCGGGAAATTATCGACAGGAAACTGCGGATAAAAGTCATGTTGTTTCCGGTTTCCTGCAATGCCTGAGGGGAAGAATTATGAAGAACGTTGAGCATACCTTCTGCATGAGCCAGTTCAAACCCGCCATTGCCGGCCTGGCGGTTCTCATTGTTGTTGTCATTGGGTGGACTGGATGGCACTGTTCCCGGGAACGGGGCGGGCGCGGCCCTCTTTCCCTGGCAGCGGTTACCCAACCTACCGCGCCGCCCATCGCCGTGAAGGATAAAATGCTGCACCCATACTGGGGAAACTGCAACAAGTGTCACGTCACCACGGGCGCCGGAAGACCCATATCCAAGGTGATGGCGGCCGCACCCATATCCATCAAGGACAAGATGACGCACCAGTACTGGGGCAACTGCCTTCTCTGCCACAAAGTTGTCGATGGCTTTCAACCGGGTAGAATACATCGCCGCGCCATGGCCGCCGCTGCAAACATGCTCACGGCCCGTTCCATCGGCCTGAAAGTCAAAGCGGTCACAGGGGCTGTAATGCGGAAGTTCGGGCTGTCCAATGAAGATGGGCTGTTGATTCTGGCCGTAGCGCCCGGATCGGCGGCCGCAAAAGCCGGCTTGATGGATGGGGATGAAATCCTGAGAGCCGGGAAAACGAGATTGGACACCACCAATGATTTTGATGCCGCCCTGAACCGAACGAAGCCCGGTAAAGATATTAAGCTGAACATTTATCGCGGCAAACAACAGCGGAATCTTTTTTTGCGTATCCCGAAAGGCCTCGCACAGGCAGCGGCCACAACGCCCATGACCCAAAACCAGATAGAAACCTTTGCTGAGCAGTTGGGCGTACCCAAAACCCAACAAGATGTGGCGCGGGCCCTCCGGAAACAGAAACAGGCACGGGTGGCAGCGACCACGACACCCATGACCCAGAACCAGGTGGAAACCCTGGCTGAACAGTTGGGCGTACCGAAAACGCAACAAGATGTAACCCGCGCTCTCCGGAGACAAAAACAAACAAGGGCAGTGGCGAATGTCAGTACCGGGAAAGTCGTTGTGGCATCCTCTGGGCCCGGCCTCGATTATCCGGTAGCAGGGCGGTTCGGAGCAAGCCCCTATCTCATCCTGTATGATTCCTCCCTCAACAGTTATCGGGTTACAGCGAATCCGAACGTAAACGACGCCACTGGAAGGGGGGTCCAAACAGGACAGTATGCCGTAGACATGGGAGCATGCTGCGTCGTCGCGGGGAGCTTCAGCCAAAATGCGCTGCACACCCTTGACGCCCTGAGGGTGAACACGTACGGGGGTTTCATCGGCTCCGTGAGGGACGCTCTCGCCGCCTTCGTCGCCGGGTCCCTTACACCCACCCATACGGGGAACAGCCTGGCGCAACCGGCGGGGGCGACCCCCATGAAGACGGTTGCCGGCAAAGCCATAACCATCTACTGATTGTTCATATGGGGAAAAGGATGAACGTCGAACATTGCTCTCGGTCCCGCGCTCTGTGCGGGAACAAGGATATAAGCTGTTACTGATAACTGAAAACTGATAACTCAAAAAACTTAAGGCACTTGCAAGAGGGTATTGAGAATGATGAATCGAAACGTAATGTGGCTGGGACCCATTTCAGTGCTCGGCTTCGTCGTTATTCTTGCCGTAATGTACGGCTGGGTGGGCAGCGTCAACAGCGTTGGCTATGAAGTACGAGAAAAGCCCGAAACCACACAAACCGATCAGCCGAATCAACCTGACCGTCCGGACACGCCCGATCCGGCCGGAAATCCAGTAGAACCGGGAGACGTACAACCTGAACCGGGCGGGCGTCTCGCCCACCATGGCCAATTTCCGGCCGGTATCGGAAACAACCAGATTCAACTCATCAACAATCCTACATTTTCGACCGGCATCGGAAACGGTCAAATTCAACTCATCAACAACAAAACCATTCCCACCGGCATCGGAAACGGTCAGATTCAGCTCATCAACAACAAAACCATTCCTACCGGTATAGGGAATGGTCAGATCCAACTGATCAACCAGAACCGGCCGGGCGGCCCTTATCTGGGTCTCAACCTGAGCGAACTGAATGAGGTTGTTCGCGCAGAGCTCAACATCCCACAGGGAACCGGGCTATACGTAAATGATGTTGTCGGTACATCCCCCGCTCAAAAGGCGGGCGTCAAAAAAGGGGACGTCCTTTTGAAATGCGCCCACAAGCCGGTCAATTCCCCGGAGGCGGTTGGACGAATACTGGCGACCCTGAAAGCCGGGGACGCTGTAAAGCTGCTGGTAAACAGGGACGGAAGAAAAAAATCGTTCCATGCAAAACTGGAAAACGCACCCCTGGGCCTGAACGCCGGAGCGATCCAGAACCCGGTCTGGATGGGAGCTGACATTCAAGATGTCGACGCGATCATGAAGATACGGTTCAATCTGCCCGACAAGCGGGGTGTGATCATAAGCCATGTGGCCAAAGGGTCGCCGGCCCTCGCCGCCGGCCTCAGGAGCGGGGACATGGTCAGGAGATTCGGCGCAACGAGGATCCTGGACGTGAAACAAATGCAATCGCTGATCCTGAAGACTCAACCGGGGAAAAAGGTGACCCTCACCATACTGAGAGACGGTCGGCAGAATACCCTGGATGTGGTCATGGAAAGACATGCCACGGCTGCCGGGAGGGTTGCATTTCTCGGCCCGGCGGACGTGGCCATAGAAGGCTCGTGGATCGGCATGGATGTGACGGAACTTTCGGCCGGTGACGCATCGGCCCTAGGCCTGCCGGCAGGCACCAGGGGGATACTGGTCAACGACGTGGAAAGCCCACCGGCTACAATGGTGGGATTTGTAACCGGAGACGCCATCGTTGCCGTCAACGGCCAACCTACCATGGACATGAAGCAGTTTGAGACCGCCACCCAAAAGCAGTCGGGTGCCGTCGTTGACGTGATCAGGGGCAATAAACACCTGTTTATCAGCGTTCCGCCTCCCGGATTTACCCAGCAGGGCACCCAGTTGAACGGGGGACTGAACAAGATGCGGCAGGTCGCACTAACACGGCCGGCGACCGGGAAATTGGGCGTCCTTGCCTCCGGACCCGGCCTGAACAGTCTTGTAAGCGGAAATTTGAGAAACGGCTTCTATCTCGTTCTGGTGGATCTTACGAACGGTTCATACGCGATCCTAGGGCCCAATGAGCTGGACCCGCTATCCGACGTCATGCAGCAGTATAATGTGACAAGTCTCGTATGCACCGATATTTCAAGGAATACAGCCGGCACCCTGGCCACAATCGGGGTTCGAGTCTACGCGGGCGTCACCGGGCCGACCATGGACGCGATCGGACTGTACGAAAGGCATCAACTGGTTGCCATGAAAGGGTTCTAGGTGATTAGACTGACAATCATTCTCCTGGGGTTTTTTTTACTCCCGCTTTGCGGGGGGTCGGCGTCTGCGGCCGTCAACAATCCCCCCCCTTTGCAGCAATTGCAGGAGACCGTCAACCATGCGGTGACCTCGGTGCGGCACTCGGTTGTTACCGTCAAGGCCCGAAAAAAAGGCACGTCCACAGGAGGGGGAACCCTCTGGTACGAAAGCATTGGATCAGGGTTTTTCGTGGACGCGCGCGGTTTTATCCTGACCAATTATCACGTGGTGGAAGAGGCCGAAGAGATCACGGTAACCCTTTGGCGTTCGGGGCGGAATGAATTCCAGGCGCGGGTCGCGCACTCTGACCGGGTCCTGGATCTCTCCTTGCTCAAGATTGACGACGTGGAAGCATTTCCCGTAGTCGGATTCGGCAATTCGGACAGAATAGAGACGGGAGACTGGGTCATCAGTATCGGAAGCCCCTTCGGATTTGATCACACGATTTCGCTTGGCATCGTCAGCGACTTGCACAGGGACCTGATGATTGAAGGACTGAACTATAAGGATATGATTCAAACAGACGCCGTCATAAACGAGGGAAACAGCGGAGGACCCCTTGTGGACATCCTTGGAAACGTCATTGGCGTGGGCACAGCCATCTACGCCCCCGACGGGACCTATACCGGCCTCGGTTTCGCCATCCCCATCAACCGGGCAAAACACTTTTTTACCCGGGTAACCGGCGCCGTTCGGGTTGCCTTGACGGTGCCTGTCGGACCGGCAGGCAACAAAGAGCCGATCAATCTCAATAAACGGATGCCCAACGACGCCGTCCATCAGGAATTCAGCGACTGCACCGCCTGCCACACCATAACAACAAAGATGGTGGTCAGCCTGAAGGCGGAGATGAAACATAAAATGGTGGGGGGCGCCTGCGACGTCTGCCACACCTTTGTAAACGATAAAGTAACAGCGGCGGGACCTGTGACCGTTGCCAACACGAGGCTCGCGACGCCGCCCGGCGGCACCGACCGGTTTGCCGGGTTGTACACCAACATCATCCTCAAATTGGCGTTGCTGACGTTGGTAATCTCTATTGTCTTTACGATGATGGGCGTGGGAGGGGGCTTTCTCTACGTCCCCGTCCTCCTGTCGTGCGGCCTCGGTTTCCATACGGCGGTCACCACCAGTCTGGTGATGCTGACGGCCGCCCAGATATCGGGCCTTTACATCTTTTTCCGATCCGGCCTCGTAGATGTGAAGATGGCTGTCAGGCTAGGTGTGCCGACCATGATCGGCGCTTTCGCCGGCGGGATGCTTTCGGAACACTTTAATGTGAACTTTCTGGTCATCCTTTTTGCCGCCACCATGTTCTTTGCCAGTTATTCCATGATCCAGGATCAAACCCAGATTGAAGGGATCGGCAAACGCCTGCCCCTGAGTTCCTGGGTGTGGCAACGTGATTTCATGGGCTGTGCCTACGCCCTTGACATGTCGGTCGCCACCCCTCTCACATTCGGAATTGGATTTATGGGAGGACTGCTCGGCCTTGCCGGTGGGTGGCTGAACATCCCGCTAATGGTGATCCTTTTTGGCGTACCCATGAAAATCGCCATCGCCACCTCGTCGCTGATGGTGCCTGCCACGGGCTTTGCGGGCCTTATGGGGCACAGCGTGTTGGGTCATTTCGAAATCAAGCTGGCCCTGAGCCTTTCCGTTATCACCATCATCGGCGCCCAGATCGGTTCACGGATATCCGTAAAGACGGAAAGCAATCTGCTGCGCTTTACCTTTGCCTTTGTGTTGAGTCTGGTGGGACTTTGGATGATTTTAATGGTGTTGTAAGAAAATCAAATGCTGGAAATTTCTATGAAAAAAAATAAGGTTTTTGCAGTTCACAGGTTTTTCTGGCCCATCGTGGTCCTGGCGGTAGTGTCCGCAGGGGCAGTGTGGACTAATGCCGTGGTATTTAACCACGAATCCGCCGAGTTTACACCCGCTTTGTCGGGGCAGGTTCCCCATTCTATCCAAGCACCGGTTCTTCGGGGGGAACAGACTGCCTCTCCCGATGCCGCAGTAAGAATGCAGGAAGGCATCAGCCACGTGGCAGCCATGGTCAGGCCGTCGGTGGTATCGGTTAGAGCGCCTTTCTCGGGTCAGGCCGTTCAGGGGAGCGGGCTTACGTATGTTGCCCCCCATCCCGGAAATTCGGGCCTTGTGGGTTCGGGATTCATTATCGACAGGCGGGGTTACATCATCACCACTTTCAAGACCGTCGGCAAGGCGACCCGGGTTCGGGTATCGCTTTTTTCAGGGAATCGGAAGCATTACGAAGCGGATGTAATCGCCGTTGACCCCCAAACCGATCTGGCACTGTTGAAGATACTAGCGAACGACGTTTTTCCAGCGATTATCCTCGGCAATTCCGACCTGGTGGAGATCGGCGATATCGTTTTTGCCGTTGGGAGCCCTTTCGGGTTTTCCCGAACCGTGACCATGGGGATCGTGAGCAGCAACCGGCGGAATCTGAGTATCGACGGGACCAAATATCCTGATCTGATCCAGACGGATGCCGCCATCAATGAGGGAAACGACGGCGGACCGCTCGTTAACATCAGGGGCGAAGTGATTGGTGTAAACATGGCCTACTACAGGCCGAACAGCCGGTTTTCGGGCATCGGCTTTGCCGTGCCCATAAACGATGTGCGGAACTTCGTGACTCGAAATTAGAAATTTGAAATTTGAAATTGGGAAATGCATTTAAGTTTCAAGTTTCAAACTTTTTGGAGAGTGAAATGACGGCAAAAGCTATTGTTCTGGTTCTGGCGGCGGCCCTTCTGATTTACGGGATCACCACCGGCGATTTTATGGAGACATGGCGCAACGGCGCCACCCTCTGAACCTCATGTATCGGGTTAGGATAACCCGCGTAAATTGGAAATTTGAAATTTGAAATTGGGCTGTGCAGTTACCTAACTTTAGGTTTTTCCCGAATTTCAAATTTCAAGTTTCAAGTTTCAAACTACTTTGGAGGAAACGGAATGCTTAAAGAGTATTTTGGTTTGGACCTGGGAAAACTCGGGTATTTTTTTGGTTTGCTGATAGGCGCAACCGTGTCTGTCACCTTGATCTACTGGGCCATTTTTGGGTTCGACACATGGAAGGAAGAAGCGGAAAGGGCATCTGATCTCATGATGGCCGCCGCTGTGGCGCCCCTTACCCGGACACCCGCCCAGACCGGAGGAGCAGGCCAGTATATTTGCCCCCGGGACGGAGCGGTGGGACTGCCCAATTTCGATGCGACCGGCGTTCCCCATTGTCCGGTATGTGGACAGGTCATGGGGTTCAACAAGATCGGGTCAGCCAGTCTGGCTTTAGCAGCGGGGGCAGGCTGACCTCCCCCTGCCGGCCTGGGAGGCGGGCAAGGTGGCGGTGGACTGCGTCTGGGTGCATTGGGAACGCAAAATGTTCAGGGCCAGGGCGGGGCGCCGTGAGTGAGGCCGTAGAGCGGGCGGCGCCCGCTTTAGAAATTAGAAATTAGAAATTGGAAATTTGGCCTCTCGTTCCCACGCAGCGCGTGGGAACGAGGAAAAATGACGCATAACGAGTGACGAGCAAATGATCCTTTCACGATTCAGAATATTAACCCAGGCGACAAGCGCCATTCTTGCCAACAGCTATGTGGCCGCTTTCTATACGCGGGCTGTCAATGCCAATCCCCTGAAGGGTGTGTGTGTGCCGGTCTTGAACTGCTATGCCTGCCCCACGGCCCTGTTTGCGTGCCCCATCGGAACATTGCAGCATTTTGCGGCAATCCACACTTTTCCCTACTATCCACTGGCCTTCATGGTCCTCATCGGCCTTCTGATAGGGCGGATGGCTTGCGGCTGGGCATGCCCCTTCGGCCTTCTCCAGGATCTGATGTACAAAATAAAATCCCCCAAGTACAAGGCACCATCCTGGTTGAAGCACCTGAAATTTCCGGTCCTGTTCATTTTTGTATTTGCCCTTCCCTATCTGACCGGCGATTTGTGGTTTTCCAAGCTGTGCCCCGCCGGAACCCTGACCGCCGGAATCCCCTGGGTCCTGTGGAATCCCGTGAACCCCACAACGGGCATGCCGGTTCTGCCGAATGGTCCGGGGATGATTTTTTACCTGTGTCTCGTGATCCTGGCGGGTTTCCTGGTGTGGTTTGTTCTAACCCGGAGGCCTTTCTGCAAAGGGTTCTGCCCCATGGGGGCCATCTTTTCCGTTTTCAACCGGTTCAGCATATTTCACCTCCACGTCAAGGAAGGGTGCGACGGATGTCAAACCTGCAAAGATAATTGCCCCATGGATCTGGATGTATCCCTGGACGCGGATTCCGGGGATTGCATACGATGTCTGGAATGCACCAAGTGCGGGCACGTCAAACTGGTTACCCCTTTTTCTCATGAGGAGAACGTTCGATGGGAAAAGCAATAAGTTCACTGAGTGATGGAACCATTTGGCTCCTCGTGGGCGTGGTTTTTGCCTGCGTCATCCTGGTTCTCACCATTGTATTCACCCACGATATGGAAAAGCCAAAAAGCCCTCAGGCCGCCGTGGCAGCAGGTTTCAACCAGATGTTCTCAGTGGGAGAATGGAAACCGGGGATGGGGTCGAAACCGTTGCTGTACCACCCCGCAGGCTTTGACCGGCTGATCTGGAAGCCTCTCCCCCCACGATAGGGACAGGTCCGGCGGCGACGGGGTAAAGACCCCCGACAACCCATAATCGTAAAAGAGCGAGATAATCAGATGTTTAAAACATTCACAACCGTTACCCTGACCGCAGTTGGCGTATTGTTCGGAATGCAGAATTTCGATCATGTTCCCGTATATCTGTTTTGGGGAAAGGCCATCAATATCCGATTGATTTTCGTCATCGCCATCGCGGGAATTGCCGGGTACCTGATCAGACACTTCATCGGGATGGCACGGGAGGAAGGCTTGAAGAAAAGGATTCAGACCGAAAGAATCCATGCCGCCAATCGATTGAAAAAAAGAAAACCAACAAAATCTTATGATAAAGACGAACTTTAGGGTGAGCTTCCATGCGTTTTGAACGTTGTCAAAAGTGCGGGGAAAAAACCGCGTTGGCGGGCATCTGGACCAATGTGGTGCTCGTTATCCTGAAAATTACGGTGGGAGTAACCAGCGGGAGTAATGCCTGCATTGCCGATGGACTTCATTCCGCCTCCAATATTATTACCGCCTTTGCCATCATTATCAGCCATAAGATAGGGAGCAAAACGCGCAACAGCCGATTCCACTACGGTTACGGAAAAATCGAGTTCGTGGCGGCGGGAGCGATCAGTCTTCTGATCACCGCCGGGGCGGGTGTTCTCATTTTCGTTTCCATCGACCACCTCATGCGGGAACCGAAGGCATCGCCCCACTTTTCCGCCGTGCTGGTGGCCATCATATCCATCGGGGCCAATGAGATGCTGTTCCGCTTTATGCGGTGCGCCGGCGTCCAGCTCAAGAGCCAGACCATCACAGCCAATGCCTGGGCAAACCGGGCCGACTGCTTTTCTTCCCTTGCCGTCATCATCGGCGTGGTGGGGAGTAAACTGGGGTTTCACCACCTGGATCCCATCGCCGCACTTTTTGTAGTGGCCGTCATCATCAAAGTGAGCGTCAAGATCCTTCTGGATTCGGTGAAGGCCCTGATGGATTCTTCCGTCAACGACCTTTACGGCGAACAGATAACGGAGATTGTCGACAATGTGGCGGATGTACGCGGGGTCCGGAAGCTCAGGACCCGACAGATCGGCAAAAAAATATGGGTGGATCTGGATATTCTCGTTGACCCCAACAGCACCATGGACGAAGGAAATAGGGTCGCGGAAAGCGTGAAAACGGCTCTGAAGAGAAAGATAGCAGACCTGGAGAGGGTTATGGTCCACTTGAAGCCCATGGAATCGATGGAGAGCCCGAAATGATTGGCGCCTTGCTACGAGACGGACGCAGACGAACCCCCGACACAGTTAGATTCAGGGGCGTGGGATTTAGGAGAATAAATCGCAACGTTGTTCTTTTCCTCGGTTTGCTGTGTTTCCTGATCTTCTGGTCTTTCTGTGGCAACGGCATTGAGAAAGCGGTCTATGATCAGAGGTTTCCGGGATATAATGCCTACGGAGACGTGGGCATGAAAATCGTGGTATCAGCATCTTCCGGAAGCGGGCCCCTTGTGGAGGTGCTGTCTGTTTCCGCCGGCTCTCCGGCCGCACGCGCAGGGCTCATGCCCGGCGACCGGATTGTGGGGATAGACGGGCGAATCCTGTCCTCCACGGGTATGGCCTGGCAAGCTTTGGGCAATATGAAGCCGGGAAAAACGTACCGGTGGACGACCCATCGAGACGGCCGAAACCGAACGATCCACCTTCACTTAGACGATCGATCCGGACCGACCGGGGTTCTCAGGGACAAGGCTTTTAAATTCAGTTCTCTGTCAACAACCAAACAGGTCATCATCACCCTGCTTTTTTTCAAACTTTCCCTGGTCCTGTTCTATCTTCTGTACAATAAAGTCGAAAACCGAACATTAATTGTCTCCCTTTTTGCCCTGAAATTCGTACTGATCGGCTCATTTTTAGGCGTTTATAATCCACTCGATGCTTTTTTTGCCATCAAGTTCAATACCCTGTCGCTCCTCCTCGGCATGAGCATCATCACGGTGGTGTTAAACGAGGCGGGCTTTTTCAAACGCATCGCCGGCAGGATAAGTGTTTACGCGGGGGGAAGCGCCCTGCGCATGTTCATCAGCTTTTGTCTCATTACCTACTTTTTCTCCCTGCTGGTCAATAACCTGACCACCATCCTCGTGATCGTGCCCATCACCCTGAAACTGGCCGCCACCCTGAATTTTGATCCCCGGCCGCTTATTGTGGGAGAAGTCATTTCTTCCAACCTGGGCGGCGCATCCACCATGGTCGGCGATTTTCCAAACATGTTGATTTCCTCACAGGCCGGCATCGGGTTTGGCCAATTTGTCATTTTCATGATGCCCATCTGCCTGATCCTCCTGGGCCTGATGCTGCTCTATTTCAAAGTGAAAATCGGCATGTTTCACCTGCCCGAATTCCAAAAGCCCCGGCCCCCTGAAAACCCGTCTTCTGCGGAAACGCCTGTTTCAATGCGGGCCCAAAGGAGAGGCCTTTTTGTTCTGGGCCATGTTGTTTTTCTGTTTATCATCTCAAACATGATCTCCCTGAACCCATCCGCTGTGGCACTTTTGGGCGGGACGTCCCTTTTTCTTTTCTCAGGGATCGACCGGGAGAAAATCATCCGGGGGATCGGGTTTAACGATATCTTCTTTTTTACCGGGCTGTTCGTGGTGGTGGGTGGACTGGAAGCCTCCGGCATGCTCAACTATATTTCCGGGGCACTCGAAATATCCTCCCTTGGGCAACCATGGCTGCTCTGCCTGGTATTGATGTGGAGCGCCGCCTTTTTGACCGCCTTTTTGAATGCGGGTCCCACGGCAGCCCTTTTTTTCCCTGTGGTGATGGGATGCGCCCTGGCGCCGGATCACCACATTATCTGGTGGGCCCTGTCCCTCGGCATCATGTCAGGTTCATCGGCCACTGTTTTCGGCGCAACGGCAGGTCCTGTGTCCGTCACGCTCCTTGAGAAATTCAGTGCCGAAAACCGGATGGATCTACCCGGAGGCAATACCATCACCTTCAAGCAGTTTTCGGGAACAGGGGTTCCCCTGATGCTTATTTTTCTATCGGTATCGAGTGTGTATGTGACGTTTTTGTGTCATTACCTATAAAGCGGTTTACGAGGAAACTAATGAAAGATAAAAGAACAAAATGTGAAGCGTGTCATTTAAGGGGGTACAATCCCGAATACTGCCGGTGGCATAAGAAAACCATTCCGGCGATTGAAATAGAGGATTGTGAACCCCGTGATTTTTACAGGAAACTGGGCAAAACAGCGGCTATCGGGGCCGGCATCGGCGTCGTATCTGCTGCCGCCGGCGTCGCGGCAGCTCCTGCACTGGGCGTCAAAGCGCTCATCGGACACGCCCTGGCCGCCAAGGTAACCGCAGGCGGAGGGGGCGCCGCAGCTGCAGGGCTGAAGGTATGGTATAAGTTCCCAAGAAGACGTGGGACAACCCAGCGTATCCAAAAGAAAAGGGTGCTCTTACCCCTCTATCTGTCGCGGACGTCCTAAATCTTTAATCATACTCGTAACAATAAGGAGATCATCATGGAAGAAGAGTGGATGGACTACGAACAGCGGAAGGCCACCATCCGAGTCAAGGCCGCAGCGAGAAAAAAATGGGAACAGGATCAAGAAGAATTTGAGCCTCTTGACCTTGAAGACCGAAACCGCCAACTGACCCTTTCCGACGTAACCCAGGTCGGAAGCAAGGTGGTTATTGGAGGGGGGGTAGGACTGCTGGCCGGCGTTGCGGGTATTGCGGTTGCAGCCGGCGCCGCTGAAGTGGTGGTGGCCGGCGTTGTCACCAAGATCGCGGGTGTTGTGGGCTGCGCCGTAGGATTGTCTCTTGGCATTAACAGATACAAAGGGAAGTCCAAAAGCCAACAGGCCGCGACTTGAACCCTACCCGAGCGTAATGGCCCCGGTGATGCAAAATTGGGTGCAAATGCCGCATCCGATGCAGAGTTCATGGTCTACCTGGCAGACGGCGCTGGAAAAGATGCCTCTCTTGATGACTTCGATGGCCTCTTGGGGGCAGTTCAGATAGCAGGTTTTACAACCGGCGCAAACGGAGGGATCGATATATGCCCGCGACGATTTCTTCTGTTTTCCCCTTCCGGGAGAACGGTTTCCTTCTCCATCGAAAACAGCGCCCTGGGGGCAAATATCAAAACAGGTTCCGCATTCCTCACAGAGAATCGGATCGATGTAAAAACGAACCTTGAGTTCGCCGTCAATGGCCTCTTCGGGACACTTTTTGGCGCAGGCGCCGCATCCAATGCAGTCTTCGCTGATACGGTAGGGCATGTGGAGCAATCACCTCTGTCGCTTTCCCGAGAAGGCGTTTTATAAAGTCATCATGGGAATACTATCATCGGATTTCAAGAGATTCAAGTAAACAAAAATAACGGCCGGAGCGATTCATCATGTTGAATATGATCAGCACGGTAAAAGAAAAGCTTGGCGTAAAATCCGATGAGCCTGCTGAAAAGGCCGATTGGCTGGCGAAAGCGCTTGGGATTTATGGGGACGCGCTTCCTGAAATTCGTGACAAGGTCGGCAAGATGATGGAGGCGAACGACCCGATCCAGGGAGAAAAGCGCACAGCCGACGAAATGCAACGGTTATCTCGGCGGGTAAGCGGCAGCCTCATCCGGCAGACCGCCATGAAAACGGGCACAGTGGGTGGTATTACAGCGGCCCCCGTCGCCATACCGGGCATCGGCGCCCTTGCGACGGCGGTTGTGGGCATATCCGCTGATTTTACCTATCTCATCAGAAAACAGGTGTGGCTCTGCTATGGGATATCCGCCGCATATGATATCCGGATGGAGGAGGAAGAACTGAAAGCCGTCATCCTGGCCCTTTTGGGATTTTCAGGATCGGGGCAACTAAGCAAAGAGATTGCCGTAAGAGCCGTGAAGGAAATGGTGGATACCGCGGCCTCACGATTCTTGAGAAAGGGCATTGTGTGGTCCGCTTCCGAGGTAGCGGCAATCCTTACGCCCCGGATGGTCGGCAAAAGTTACAAATTCATTCCATTTCTGGGCATGCCCCTCAGCGCATCGGTCAATATCGCGTCCACCATTATGGTGGGGAACCACGCCAGAAAATACTTCGGTTCCGAAGATTCGGGAGACGGAAACAAATGACTGAAATGCTTGGATCCACCCATGCCGTGGAAATTAAACCGCAAGCCCGTATGCGGACAAGGGTGCTTCGCGAAGAGGGCAGCGCTCACCGGGCGACGATACTTGTACTCCGAGAAAGACTTCTAAGGGCCCGGAACAAATTGGCCGCGCTGGAAAAAGACCTGGAAGACCGTCAGGTTGAATTTGACAACCTTGTACAAGCCAACGAAACGAAAGCCCCGGCGGTTGTCAATAATGACATGGCAAAACACGAAAAGCGCCTGTCTGCCGCCATTCTGGAAACGGAATATGCCACAATGCGTATGATAAGCGCCCTGGCGACTCTGAATGAGCGGTTGACTTCAGAATATGCCATTACCAAACAATTCGCCAACGGCACAT
>Ga0233431_1003316_pt1 | contig 19703 bp, 14 predicted proteins | sample SI_118_April2016_FD_179867 | JGI IMG/M metagenome (GOLD analysis project Ga0233431, IMG submission 179867) | Seawater microbial communities from Saanich Inlet, British Columbia, Canada - SI_118_April2016_200_MG | ecosystem: Environmental > Aquatic > Marine > Inlet | place: Canada: British... | reverse complement strand
TTTAGGACCTGGAACTCCTTAGTCTTTTGCCCGTTGCCTTTATGTTTTTATCATACTGGTTTTTGTAGTGTTTCATTTTTAGTATATCACATTAAGTTTGATTGGCAATCCGATTTTACCATTAATTTAATTCAAGAGGATATCGATTAAGTCACTCTTTTTGATGATTACAGATAGTTAAATGTATGGTTAATGTGAAAATTACCTCAAAATTGTCAGCGGGCAGGTTACCCGATGTTATGAAGACATAAAAATTTCCAGAAGACTTGGCTTTTGAAAAATGAAATATATTTCAGATGAACTAAACAAAATTAGAGAAACAGGCCTTTATAGAGAGCTGAAAGTTATTGGAAACGCACAGGATTCCCATATTGAAATTGAAGGTAAAACATTTTTATCTTTTTGCTCAAATAATTACCTTGGCTTGGCAAACAATCCATCTGTGGTAAAAGCAGTTAAAGATGCTGTGGAAGAGTATGGGTGGGGGGCTGGCGCGTCAAGGCTGGTATCCGGGAATATGACATTGCATGAAACACTCGAAAATGTAATCTCAAGATTTAAAGGAAAAGAAGCTGCTTTGGTTTTCCCGACAGGGTATATGGCTAATTTAGGTGCCATCTCATCATTAGTATCCAAAGGAGATCTTGTTATTTGTGATAAATTAAACCATGCAAGTATTATAGACGGTTGCCGGTTATCAGGTGCAGATTTCAGGGTTTATGCACATTGTGATATGGAGAAACTCGAAAATATACTCAGGAAATCTTCCCGGTATAATCGTAAACTTATTGTTACTGATTCAGTATTCAGTATGGATGGTGATCTGGCGCCCCTTCCGGATATTGTCAGAATTGCCGATAAATACAAAGCGATGGTCATGGTTGATGAGGCCCATGGCACCGGTGTTTTTGGGAGAAATGGCAGGGGGGTTGTTGAGCATTTTAATTTGAATAATGAGATAGATATTGTAATGGGTACTTTGAGTAAAGCTATTGGAAGCCTGGGTGGTTATGTCACCGGTGATAATGATTTAATCAATTATCTTCGGAACAAAGCACGGTCTTTCATGTATACAACAGCGCTTCCACCAGCTGTATGCGCTGCGTCTATTGCAGCTATAAACTTAATTAAGAGAGATCCTTCGATTCGAGAGTCACTCTGGCATAATGTGCGTTTTATAAATGACAATCTGAAGTCACTGGATTTTAACGTAATATCATCAGAAAGCCCAATTATTCCAATCTTGATAGGAGATGCACAAAAGGCAGTTGACATGTCAAAGTCACTTTATGAGAGAGGCATTTTAATACCGGCCATTCGCCCACCGACTGTTCCGGTAAATTCCAGCCGTCTTAGAATGACGGTTATGTCAACACACACAAAAGAGGATTTGGAAATATTACTTGAAGTCCTCAGTGAGGTTCAGAATTTATAATTAAAACCTTATAAATAAGAAGGATAGGGGAGAGGAAGGTATCCATTTGATTTGTTTGTGTATGAGGACTATTGAGGAGGTAACAAAATATTAATTGGTAGTGATGAAAAGGATGGTAATCCATCAGAAAAAACCTGAAATCTTACCGGTTTGGGAAATATTTTCAAGCTGCTTGGCATGTTCCCGTGAATACAAACTATCTCAACTTCCGCACAGTACATAAATCATGCTATTATTTATGTACTGTGCTTTCTATTAAATCGACAATCCTTCAATCAGCAATCTTCAATAGCAATTCCCTAAACCTCAAAAGTCTCCTTTATCTGCCTTTTTAACGCTGAGAATTTGAAAGGTTTTTTAACAATAAAGTCTACTTTTAAGCGTTCTTCAAGAGGCTTGAGCTTTTCTCCCCAGCCCGTAATTATGCCTATCTTTGGACTTTTCTCTAATCTGTTTAATACTTCTATTACATCATATCCAGATACTTCAGGCATTGCCAGGTCACATAATACAAGGTCAAAACTCTCTGTTTTTGTCAGTTCTATCGCGTCTGCTCCATTGTCAATAGTCTTTACCCTGTGACCGTATCTTGAAAGGACCTTATCCAGTATATAGCATATTGCCACTTCATCATCTACCACCATGATGCGGAGGCTCTTATTCTTTGTTTCCTGTTCCGGTTCAGGAGTCACTATTGCACAGACTTTTTTTGTAGTAATTGGAAATTGCAGTTTAAAAGTACTACCCTTTCCTACCTTGCTCTCCACCTCTATTTCGCCGCCATGGCTGGTTATTATGCCGTAAGCCATACTCATACCCAATCCAGTCCCTTCCGCTTCCTTCGTGGTAAAGTAGGGGTCAAATACTCTTTTTTTCACATCCTCAGACATACCCTCTCCTGTATCGGTGATTTCTGCAAATGCCGTGTCATCACCTTTCCATGTACTGAACGAGATACTGCCGCCTTCAGGCATTGCGTCAAGCGCGTTGTTGATTATGTTTATAAATACCTCTCTTACTTCTGTAGGATTACACAGTACGGCTGGTACATCCTTAATGTTTTCTTTATCTATATGATAGTTTATGCCTTTAGCCTGTGCCATACTCTTCCATCTGGGCATTGTGAAATTTAAAGAGTCTATTAATAGATCCTTTATATCGTAAGACACAAACCCTGTTGTATTCTTTTTTGTTTTAGTAAATTTAAGCATTCTGTGGGATATTTCTGTCCCATCGTCTATTGCCCTCATAATAATACTTAGCTGATCAGACAATTCTTTGTTGCTTTTGTAGTCCATCTCCAACAACTGTACTTTACCGGAAATGATTGCAAGGATATTATTGAAATCATGGGCAATCCCAGCGGTTATTGTTCCCAGTGACTTTAATTTTTCTGACTGTAAGATGGCTTCTTCCATCTTCCTTTTTTCTGTGATGTCTTCGATTGTGGCCACCGACTGGAGATATTTACCTGCTTCATCATATATGGCACGTACTGAAACTTTTGCAAATACTATTATTCCATCCTTTCTTCTGTATCTCTTTTCTGTGGTAAATTGCTCAATTTCTCTCCGTTTCATTTTCCCAATCAGTTCTATACTTCTTTCTGCATCCTCCGGTAATGTGATATCCGGCATTCCCAATTGACGTAATTCTTCTGCACTGTAACCTAATAACTTGCAGAAGGCAGGATTTACAAACAGTAATCGATAGTTATCATCAGTGGAAACAATGCTTATAGAATTATTTTCAAATATCGACCTAAAGTTTTTTTCACTTTTCCGAAGCGACTCTTCCATCTTCTTATGCTCGGTAATATTTCTCGCATTCACGACAAAACCTTTAATCTTGTTGCTCTCATCGGTATACGAAGAGTAAGTAATATCCATGTACCTCTTTTCATAAGCTGGAAACTCAACCCACTCCTGATAATTGACTACATTCCCAGCCAGACAGTATTCTGCATTTTTCTTTACAACTTTTTCAAAAAAGTCCTTTCCTATCACTTCAGACGTTGTATGGCCAATCAGATCTTCTCGTGATATATTAAATGCAGCCAGATACGCCTGGTTAGCAGCAATATAGATAAATCTCCTATCCATGAACGCCATCATATCAGCGGAACAGGATATAACATACCCGTACTGGCGCAATTTTTCCTCCGCTTTTTTTCGCTCGGTGATATTTCGTGCAATAGCAAGAATGAGCTTGGGTTCCTGTTCCTGGAATAATCCCAGACTGATCTCTACCGGAAAAACTGAACCATCTTTTCGCCGGTGTTGTCCTTCTATTATTATGTGCTGGCCTTTATCTGCTCTATTACATAAGTCTATAATCTGCTCATGAGAAACACCTGTTTCAATCTCGGAAACTTTGAGATGAAGGACCTCTTCACGGGTATAACCGAGACTTTTGCAAGCCTGCCGGTTGACATCAATAATAGTACCGTCAAAATCATGGATGAAAAATCCGTCAGAGGCCAACTCGAAAAGTTTCTGGAAACGTTTTCTCTCTGTTTGAAGTTTAGATGTGCGTTCGTGGACTATTTCTTCCAAGTGGTGCTGCATACGGCCCATTGATACATGTGTGCGGACCCTGGCGAGTATCTCCTCAGACTGAAAGGGTTTGGTTATGTAGTCAACTCCTCCCATTTCAAAACACTTTACCTTATTTTCTTCATCTTTAAGGGCTCTAATAAAGATAACCGGGATATTAGCTGACAAAGGATTGGCCTTCAGTTGACGGCAAACTTCATAACCGTCAATCTCAGGCATTTTGACATCAAATAGAATAAGTTCAGGAGGGTCTTGTTTTATGGATTTGAGAGCATGTTTGCCACTATCAGAGGCTCTTGTCCGGAAACCGTTTTCAGTTAGAATTTTAGTTAATAACTTTAGGTTGCCAGGATTGTCATCGACAATCAGGATATACCCTTTAACGCTTTCCAGTGTCTCTGTCACTCTTTTTCCTCCATATTGTAATAAGCCAAGATCATTTTTAATCTGCCCGGCAAGATCTAGCGAATACAAATCATATCATCTTCTGTGCAGTACATAAATCGTACTATGATTTATAGCGTTATGCTTTCTGTTAAATCAACACTCATTTAATCAGAAATCTTCAATAGTAAAACCTAAACCTCTAAAGCATCATTTATATGTCTTGTCAGCTCTGCAGAGATAAATGGTTTCCTGAGAATAAAGTCTACTTTCATATTATCTCCTTTCAGCGGTCTTAGCTTTTCACCCCAGCCGGTGATTATGCCTATCTTTGGCCTTCTCTCTAATATATTTAATGCTTGTATTACATCATATCCAGATACTTCAGGCATAGCAATGTCACATAATACAAGATCAAAGTTTTCTTTCTTTGCCAATCTTATTGCCTCTGCTCCATTGTCAACAGCCTTAACTTTGTGGTTATCTTTTGAAAGAAATTTAATCAAAATATTGCATATAGCCTCTTCGTCATCAACCACCAGGATACAGAGCTCTTTAATTTTTATTTTTTGCTCTAGCAAAGGAGCCTCTTTTTGACTTACCGTTTTTATGGTTGTTGGTAGTCGCAGGGTAAAAGTAGTACCTTTTCCTAGCTTGCTTTCTACATCTATCTTACCGCCATGCCTGGTAATTATGCCATAAGAAATACTCAAGCCCAATCCTGTTCCTTCCGGTCTCCTTGTCGTAAAAAAAGGATCAAATACATTCTTTATTACATCTTTAGTCATCCCTTTACCGGTATCTGTAAAGGTAATTTCAACAAAATCACCCTTAGGTTTGGCGTTCGGAGTGAGGAGTTCGGAGACATTCTCTTTCTTGCTCTCTACTCCCGACACCTCGCTCAGAATACACCGTGTTGCCACGGTGATAGTACCACCATCAGGCATTGCCTCAAGCGCATTGTTAATTATATTTATGAATACCTCTCTTAATTCTGTAGGATTACACAAAACGGGAGTAACCGTCTTCATGTCCTCTTTGTCAAAGTGGTAATTTATGCCGTTAGCCTGGGCCATATTCTTCCATCTGGGCATTGTAAAATCAATAGATTGCCTGATTATATCCCTTATATCAAAAGGTTTTACTTTTTTGTCGTCATTTATTACCTTGGTAAATTTAAGCATCTTACTGGATATTTCGGCTCCGTCATCTACCGCCTTCTGAATAGTGCAAAGAGCATCAGTCAATTCTGCATGATCTTTATAGCTATCTTCCACTAACTGGATATTACCCGATATAATCGCGAGTATATTATTAAACTCATGGGCAATACCGGTGGTTACTGTACCAATTGACTTTAGCTTCTCAGATTGCAAGAGTGCCTCTTCCATCTTCTTGTGTTCGGTAATGTCCTGAATTGTTCCCAGCATTTTAGTTAATTTTCCTGAACGGTCACGTATTAGTTTTGCTTTTGAATAAACGGCACGCTCGGAACCATCAGGTTTAATAATCCGATATTCGTTACTGTATGTACTATCTACCTTAATACATCTGCGATAATTTTCTAAAAAAGCTTTACGATCATCCGGATGGATAGTCTTTAGTATATTGTCAAATGTCAGGTCTATTTCATCTGGTTCGTATCCAAATATTCGGTATTGTTCATAAGAACAGTTAATCTGATTGTTCTCTAAGTTATACTCCCAACTTCCTGTTTTAGCTATATGCTGCGCTTCATTGAGAAGTTTTTCACTCTCTCTTAGCATCCTTTCTGCGATCTTTCGACGTACGCCAGAATTAGCCACAATCCAGGAACCACACCCTATCAATGTGATCACAACCCCATATATTGAGAGGAGAATTACTGTATAATTACCCAGTCTTGCACTTAAAATACCAGGGGTAACGTGTGATATTATCTTCCAGGTGTACTCATTTGCCTTTAAGTCTTTATCGCTTCTTTCAAAGGCTTTGCCGGAACCGGATGAAGATTTCCAACCCTGAAAGAGGGGAGACACCGTTTCAAAAGTAAATAACCCTTCGGTATTGTAAAAATGCCCCGACTCGTTCAAAGAAATCCGTTGCCATGCATTTGGATAAGTATTGCATAATGTGAGGACTTTTCTGTCTTCGTACATAAAAGCCCATTCATCTTCAGGCTTGATTCCCAGTAGCCAATATCCAGCAGAATTAACAAGCATAACATGACCAGGAGCACTAGCTGATGCCGTTTTAAGTTCATTGATCAGGTTCTCTCCTAAATAATTCAGTACCACAATACCTCTTTTTCGCCCTTTGCTGTCAAAGACTGGAGTGCAGAAGCGAATCATTGGTTTTGGTGGTTGCTCAATCTCTCCTCCTTCAATATTCAGATCGAATGGTGATACAAACACATTTTTTTCATTGAGACTGAATGTGTCTTCAAAATAATAACGCTTTCCCTTATTTTGGAGTTGATCTTTCGGCACGATGTATGGCTTGCCATTATTATAATTAATCCTTAGAATTTCCATGCCTTTTTCATCCAGTAAGCGTAGCTGATCATAAATACCCTTTGCATCGCAAAACAAGAGAAACTCTTTAGCAAGGGCTTGTGTATGATGAACTTCTCCTGTTTCAAGCATCTTATACATTTCATGATGACCGATAAGTACCATCAAATCGGACTTTATCATATTGAAATCATTAATAATTGTTTTCAATTGCAGATTTACATAATTAAGCTCATTGGTTTCAAAAATGCGTCTTTCTGCTTTCGCATTTTTAGCTTCAATGTAATAAAATAGTGCTACAATGGTACTCACCAATGCCAACAAAGGTAAGAAAATAAGTAAAAATCGCTTTAGCACTAACTGAAAGTTTAATTGTCGTATCACGAAATTTCCTCAAATGAAAAGTTTAAGAGTGATATCCTGATTTAATAGTAAAATATTTTAATTAAAGCGTAATGACTATAGTTTATATAACTATACGTTAGCATATTATATGGCAAAAATTATGCAAATGAAACAAGTTTAATGTAACAGCACTCGGCGAAGTTCATACATAGGAAATTCAATGTTGATAACACATCAACTCCGTTCAGTGTGATGTCATCAGGAGTGCAGTCAATGGATATGGTTTTTATCGTGATGGTAACCTATTGTTGAGTGTTTAAAGAAAAGTGCGGGTAAGTGGTTTCTATAAAGTAATGTCAATGTCTGGCACTTTATAAGATTTTAGGAATACTTTAAGTCGGCAGAGCAGTTCTGATATTGAGCATTGTAAGGATGCTTAGACAGAACACATATCTAACGTTGCTCATTACGTGAATTTGTACAGTCTTTTTGCTGTAACCAAAAAGGCAATTTATTTTGATAAAATTGTTGTATCCGACTGCCCAGCCGGACAGCTCGTACCTTTTGGTATGAATCAATTTCCTGTATATACTTCATTGATTAAACAACTATATTGAAGTTTCCATTCCATATCTCAATGATTATTTGCTCTCTTTTTTTTTACTAAATCTAATCTATAATCATATCAAATTATTACTGTATGTATAATAAATCTAAAGACTTTCGTATTATAAAGTAAGTGTTTTATACTCATTTTTTTATTGACAAAAGTAGGGAATTGAGATAGTTTGTAGCTTTAAATTTATGTTATAGTAATAAAGAAAGGGGCATATATTGGACCCGGTAGCAAGAAATTTTATACGTATGAGTGTGATATATTTTGCCATTGCCGCATTAATTGGTGTCCATTTCATGTTTAGTAAAATTAACCAGCATCAGTTATTTCAAGCTCATGTTCATTTAATGATGCTGGGGTGGATGGCGATGATGATTTACGGGGTGGGATATCACATTCTTCCCAGGTTTAACGGTAATCCTGTAGCATTTCCAAAATTGGCTATTATACACTTTTGGGTCGCAAATATAGCTTTAGTTGGTTTTGTGAGTACGTGGGGACTTAGTAGATATGGATGTACCAAGGTACCGGAAAGGGTATTTGCAGTAATGAATGCGGTAGGGATTATTATGTTTGTTACGAATATTCTTTTTAGTATAAGGAAACCCAAGGAAGATTAATTTAAGTTTTGAGGTAAATATTATGAGTGATGAAACCATCATAATTACCAAGAAATCAACTATTGGAGAAATATTTTCTAAGTATCCAGAAACCGAGCCTGTCTTCCAGAAGTATTTTGGTTCCGGTTGCTTTACCTGCCCGGGTTCGAAGATAGAAGATATTGCTTTTGGTGCTATGATGCATAATATTGAACCTGAGAAAATTATTGATGAGCTGAATGAAGCTATTAAAAAGAAGTCAGCGGGGGTGGAGTAAACCTTTTACAGGTAAATCTTCTTATTGCTTATCAATTAAAATTAACCTTGGAACGTTAAGACACTTAATTTGAAATTATTTTTTTAGAATATTAAATAGAAGGAGTAACTGATAATGTCAGACTTAATGGAAAGAGTTGAAAAATCACTAGACTCTATTAGACCTGCTTTAATGGCAGATGGTGGAAATGTAGAGCTTGTTGCTGTAGAAGATGGAATCGTACAGGTGAGATTGCAGGGAGCTTGCGGGACTTGCCCAAGTGCGCTAATGACACTCAAACAGGGAATAGAGGTTAGAGTGAAGGAAGATTGTCCTGAAATTAAGGAAGTTGAAGCGGTAAATTAAGGAAGTTGAAGCTGTTTAATATTTTTATCATTTGGGATCATGTGCGATATGTTGAATTCCTGGATTGCGGGATTCGGACAAGGAGCAATCCAAAGATAAAGTATAAGAGGGAGAAGGCTATTGCTACTGGTGATTCAGGATGTTTGAGTGTTTTCTGAATATCATAATAAACGGTAAATAAAGAAATAATTTTCTCCAGATATATTCTACATAAAAAAGCTTGCGTTATAAATAACGACAAGCTTTTTTTGTATCTATTGATAATTAATTAATGCTTTGTCCCTTTTTAATAGCTATTAAGACTGAAGGATGGGACTACACAAACTTTTCAATCTGGGTGGAAGTTAAATTACCATCTATTTGGCATACTTCACTTTTGAGTAATTATATCGATTCGTATTTCCAAAATCTTTTATCTTTAGGTACTTTAGTTCACTTCACATTCGAACGGCTAACCGGTTGGCTAGGTACGTTAAACCTGGTTGCGGTTACGCTGTGCTATGTAAAAACTCATGGAACAATATAATGAAAGATATTCACGTCAGATTCTTTTTCAACATATAGGTGAAGGACGTCAAGAAATATTGATGAACAGCTCCGCTCTAGTGATTGGATGTGGAGCTCTGGGAACTGTTTCCTCCAGCTATCTTACGCGGGCTGGTATCGGACATATTAGGATTATTGACAGGGACTTTATTGAAGAGAGTAATTTGCAGAGGCAAATACTTTTTGATGAAAATGATATTTCAAATAATCTCCCTAAGGCAATAGCGGCAGAAAAAAAACTTCAGAAGATTAATACTACAATAAGAATAGAAGGAATTGTTAGTGATATTAATTATTCCAATATAGATGAATTAACTAAAGATGTTGACATCATTATTGATGGTACTGATAATTTTGAAACAAGGTTTTTGATTAATGATTTTTGTGTAAAGAATAGTGTTCCGTGGATTTATGGTGCATGTATAGGGAGTAGGGGGCTGACAATGAATATTATACCTTCTGAGACACCCTGCCTGAGGTGTATTTTTGAAACAATGCCTCAGATAGGCTCGTTTCCGACATGTGATACTGCGGGAGTGATCGGACCAATTGCAGGAATTATAGCATCTTTTCAAGCAACGGAGGCAATCAAGATTTTGACTAAAGACTATGATTCAGTAAATAAAAAACTGCTAGAGATTGATGTGTGGGATGTAAAACTCAAACAGATTGATATTTCAGGATTGAAAGAAGGAAGCAATTGCCCGACGTGCAAGTTACACAATTATAACCTTCTGGAGGCTAAGGATGGGGTTATGACCACTTTTCTCTGTGGAAAGAAAGCCGTACAGGTGATGTCTCGAAATACCGGTAACATCGATCTGGAACAATTAGAACAACGGTTGCAACCTATAGCAGACGTAAGTCGTAATAGTTTCATGTTGAAATTTAAAGTGAAAAATCATGAGTTTACGGTTTTTCCTGATGGAAGGGCAATAATTACGGGTACCGCGGATTCGAGTATTGCAAAAAATTTGTATTCAAAATATCTTGGTATGTAACTCCTGTCATGCAAAACTCTACAATAAAATACTTTACCAAAATTATTAAAAAAGTTTATTAAGCTATTATGATATATCTGGACAACGCAGCTACTACATTCCCAAAACCGGAGTGTGTATACGAGGCAATGGATAAATTCCTGAGAGAGAAGGGCGCAAATCCGGGACGTGCCGGACACCGCATGTCGGTTGAAGCAGAGCAGGAGATAGAGAAAACACGGGTTGTTGTGTCGAAGCTACTGGGTATAAATAATACTGAGAGGATGATATTTACTTTCAGTGCTACAGACGCGCTTAATATGGGCATAAAGGGGTTGTTAAGCGAAGGTGATCATGTAATAACGAGCAAACTTGAACACAACTCTATTTCAAGGCCGTTGGGTGGCCTTGAAAATAAGGGAATAATCACCGTGACGAGAGTAGAAAATTCTGATGATGGATTTATCGATGCAGATGATATTGAGAAGGCGATCAGATCAAATACAAAATTGATTATCTGTACTCACGCCTCTAATGTACTGGGAACTATACAGCCGATCAGGGAGATAGGGGAGATAGCTCGTGAAAGAGATCTTCTCTTTATGGTTGATGCAGCGCAGACTATGGGAGTCTGCAGGATAGATGTTGAAGATTATAATATAGATATGCTTGCATTTACCGGACACAAGGGACCTTATGGTCCACCGGGAAGCGGGGGATTATATGTAGGAGAGAGGGTAGACCTGAGGGCATGGAGAGAAGGTGGTACCGGATTTGAGCCTGAATCACTCTCACAACCTGATACATTCCCATATAAGTTAGAAAGCGGAACTCCAAATTCAGTTGGAATAATCGGTCTGAAAACCGGTTTAGAGTTTTGTATTAAAGAGGGTATTGACAAAATAGGACAACACGAACGCAAACTTGTGCTGCGGATGATAAGGGCACTGGAGACTGATCATCGGTTCGAGATCTACGGATGCCTGGATGGAGACAGAAAGGTAGGGATTGTCTCGATAAATATAAAAGGATTAAAACCGAGTGAGGTTGGTGCTATTTTAGACAATACATTTAATATAGCGGTACGGTCCGGGATGCATTGTGCGCCTCACACTCATCGCAGAGTAGGCACATTTCCGGAAGGTATGGTAAGGATTAGTCCCGGATATTTTAATACGATGGAAGAGATTGATGAAACTATCTCTGGTTTAAAAAAAATAGCAGACAGCAGTAAATAATTAAATATAATTAATCATTTACTGAATGCATATACTTTCCAGTCAGTACTTCCTATATATACAGTACCGTTCGAATCGATAGATGGTGATGAAAGTATTGGGAAACGTGATACATCCTGTTTCTCTTTTAATGTGCCGTCAGGATTAATGGCATATAGTACACCATTCCATGAGCTTATGAAGATTATTCCGTCTGCGCTTATAGTAGCTGAAGAAGTTATTGTTTTGCCGGTATTGTAAGTCCACTTCAATGTGCCATTGGGATTAATTGCGTACAGATTTCCATTTTTTGCTCCAACATAGATTATTCCATCAGCGCTGATGGCAGGTGTGGCATCTACTCTCGAACCAATGTTATATTCCCATATTAGCTTCCCTTTGTCATTAGAGTCTAAAGCGAAAAGCTTGCCGTTTTGTGATCCAATGTATAAAATACCGTCTTTGCTCAGTGATGGAGAAGAATCAATCTTGCCCTCTGTCATGAAGCTCCATTTGATTCGTCCTTCATGGTTTATTGCATATATACGCCCATCTTGTGATCCAATATACACCATGCCATCATCACCAATAGCTGGTGATGAGGAAAGGATGTGAGCTGCAGTGCTGTATGCCCACTTCAATGTTCCATTGGGATTAATTGCATACAGTTTCCCATCCCATGCTCCAATATATATTGTTCCATCTCTGTTGATTGCAGGTGAAGAATATACTTCAGAACCAACAAAGTACACCCATTTGATCTTTCCGTCCGGTTTAAGAGCTAGAAGTTTTTTGTTTTTGCCACCAACATATATAGTTCCATCAGGACCGACTGCAGGAGTACTGTAAAGCTCATCTCCTGTTCTATAGTGCCACTTTTCAGTTCCATCATGATTGTATGCGAAAATATTGCCGTCTGTACTTGAGACATAAACAATGTTGTCAGAGCCTACTACAGGAGAGGACCAGATTTCATTGCCTGTTATTGTATTCCATTTTAATCTATTTATTTGTGCATCTTGATATGCGCTGAGACCAGTATGTTTAAGATCGTGCATAAACATGGAATGCTCTTTTTTATTTACTTGTGCGTTGATCGTATTAATTCCAACTCCAAGTGATATGAAGAAAATTGCAATAGTAGTTATTTTTATAAATTTGAAGAAATCAATTATTGTAAAGATGGAATTCATGCGTTTCCTTTCGTGTATACTTATACAATTTTCGTTATTAATAAAGATTAATTCAACATTTCACAGACGATTTGTTGTTGAGTCTTGTCATTCTGAATGAGTATCAGAAATGAAAAATCTCAGTCTTGATTAGCTGAGAAAAGTAGAAAAAAGAAACTTTTGTAACACTTACTCAGAATGTCAAGTGTTGTATAATCCTGTTTGCTTGAGCAATATGCATCTCTACACAAAGAATCAACTATAGCTTTGGAATGATAAGGATTTGACCCTTTTTCAATAATCCCTTATCTTCTATTGTGTCTTCATTTGCCTCATAGATCTCAATCCATACGGTAGGGTCATCATAGTACTTTTCCGCAAGACGATAAAGTGTATCTCCTGCTTCTACCGTGTGGGTGTTGACGTTAGCAGATCTTTCTCTGTTTGACTTTTTTCTCGCTGATGTTTGGAAAGCTTGATCTGCTTCTTTTCCAAGGCTACTATTTGGTATCAACAATTCCTGGCCAACATAAAGGGCATTAGGATCTGGCATACTATCCCTGTTTGCTTCATATATTCTGGTCCATTTCTTATCATCTCCGTAATGTTTTCTCGCTATTTTAATGAGACTATCATTCGACTGTACTTTATAAATAATATCGTTAGAGAAACCATAAGATGATGTTTGTTGTTCTGCTTCTGGTATAACTGTCTCTTCCGTAGATGGAAATCTATGTGCTATTTCGGCATCCACTATTACTTCAGCTTTTTCCGATAATTCAGGTTCTTCAACTGTTTCTTCTTCAACTATTTCTTCTGCAACTTCTTGCGCAATCCCTTCCCATTTACCTTCTAATGAAGTATCATCATTGGCGGTTTCAACAAGAGTTTGTTCCGGTTGCTCCTCTGGTTGTGTTGGTTTTACAAGTTCTTCCTTTACCACTGCTTCGTCTGAAGGATATTCTACAGACGAAGCTTCTTTCTGTTCAGAATTTTCTGATATTTTAGTAATTTTATTTATATCAATTTCTTCAATTTCAGATTCCTGTCTTACATCTTCAGACAAAACCAAATCCGGTATTACCGTTTCATTGTCAGACGTTCTTGTACTAAGAAACACACCAATAATTACCAGTATTACAATACCAAGTATTACTCCGATTTGATTGTCTCTTCTCATAGATTACCTTTCTATCTAGAAAATTTTTATTATGCACTGGAAGGTTTAATTCTTTTTCCTTTCGGACCTTTTGACTTTTTCGAGCCCTTTGCTCCTTTTGGTGCTGTAGGCGCCTTTGGTGCAATTGGTCCTTTTGGCGTAGACGGTGCAGTTAAGGTGCCTGAAGACTCTGGTGTCTTATGCAAGAGCCTGTATGCAATCCAAATTGGGAAAAAGATAATAATTATAATTATCTTAAAGACCTTTTTAACGATTATCCAATCAAGCAGGATTGGACTGGCAATAAAAATAGAAGAGTAAGTACCGACGACAACTCCCACCATCATAACAAAAGCAAACCCGTGTATCGCAGTGCCTCCGACAAAGAATAGGGCAGCGACTACACCAAATGTTGTTAGTGATGTGATGATCGTTCGATTAAGGTTCTGGTTAATACTGTTGTTAACCAACTCTTTTGTTATTGATTTATTCTTGCCGACAAGGTTCTCTCTTATTCGGTCAAACAGCACAATCGTGTCATTTAAAGAATACCCAATTAGTGTCAGAAATGCGGCGACCATTGGAAGATTAAGTTTTACGTCACCAAATACGTTTCCGAAATGATCCGCTACTGCAACTGCTCCGACAGTAATTAAGACGTCGTGTACAAGGGTTATAACAGCAGATACACCAAATTTAAGCTCACCGAATCGGAACCATATATAAATGATGATCGCAATGCATGCAAAAAACAGGGCAAGAGCTGCTCTGCTCTTCATTTCACCAGCAACCGTTGATCCAATACTTACGACCCTTTTAAATGGATCAGGTTTAGACGCTTCAGTATCTGTACCTTCAGCATAAAACCTGTCTTTAAAGGTTACAAATAAATCGTCTCGTATCTTTTCCTGTATCTTTGCCGCATTTAATGCTTTCATGCCAATCATATACTCATTGGCAGTTATATCCATACCGGTTATTTCACCAATTTTATTTTTTAAGAGCTTTGAATTTGCAAACCTTTTTCTTAAAGTATCTTCATCAATATTATTTTTAAATTCAATTTGGATTGAGGAATTGTCAACTACCATTATTGGAGGCGTACTTAAGGAACTGACTGTTAGTTTAATAGTTTCCAGTACATCTCTCGGCCCAGCAACTTGTAATTTCCTGGAAGCGACTCCTCTTCTGGAATTCTGCCTTGTTGAGACGACAATATCTTTATGCCCTGCATTCTTAAGTGTGATTTCCAGGATGTTCGGATCTACAGCTTTTTTCAGATCTATATCCATCGTGGATATGGACCTGAATTGTGCGCCTCTCCCTTCGGCTGTAATATCTGGGAGCTCATCCTTTATATCACTATAGAGTGGTTTTAGTGATTGTATTTCAACGAGATCTGTAAGCACGTCTGTCACATTGATTATTGTGTCCGTTCTGGAAATCTTCTGTGATAAACCGCCAATTCTTATTGAATATTTTTTTCCACTCTTTGCAACAGGATATAAGGAAAGAATATTATCACTTCCATAACCAGCCTCTGTAAGGTAATTTTGGATTACAAATTCATCAACAGGCTCGTTCAATGTTAACTGATAATTTGAAGGTTTGCTGAAATTTATGTCTTTAAACAACTTTTTATCAACTACGTGTTGTATGTCATCAGCAACTTTTTGTACGGATTTATCTTCGTTTAAGCTCTTGATTCTTATTCCGAATTCTGTTGAATCGTTTGATGCAGAAGTCGCATCATTGCTTGTCCATATATTCTGAACTTCAGCGTTAGGATAACCTACAACTTCTAATTTCTTTCGAATATCACCGACAGGTGTCGGTTTATTCAGCTTTAATTGGATAAGTGTTCCGCCGGTAAAGTCGATATCATAGTTGTCTTTACCCCTTATTGCAAATACTGACATACCTATTACAATTAAAACAAGTGAGGCAATCATGGAAATACGACGATAACAGACAAAAGAAGTTTGTGGTTTTTTGAAAAACTGCATCATCGAAAATTTGTTCATGATGCCTGCACCAAGGAATATTTCAAATATTACCCTGGTAACAAATACGGCTGTAAACATGTTGATCAAAAGACCTGCAATCAAAACTATTGCAAAACCTTTTACCGGTCCGGTCCCTACCGCATACAAAATAAGTGCAGTAATTAATGTCGTTATATTTGAATCAACGATTGTTGTAAAAGCTCTTTCATATCCATTTTTAACGGCAAGTCTTATTGTCTTACCTCTGTTCTTCTCTTCTCTAATTCGTTCAAAGATCAATACATTTGCATCAACTGCCATACCTATCATTAAAACGAGGCCTGCAATACCTGGGAGTGTAAGGGTTGCATTTAGTATTGCCAGAGATCCTACAACAAAAAATATGTTGAGAATAAAGGTGGCATTTGCTACTGCTCCCGCCCCAAAGTAATAGGCGAACATAAAGATTATGACAAATATACCGCCAATTATACCGGCTAAGAGACCTCTATGAATTGAATCTTTTCCCAGACTGGGACCTACAGTGGTTTCCATTTCCAGTTCAAGGTCTGCCGGAAGGCTTCCTGCGCGCATAACCGCGATCAGATCATTAACTTCCTCTTGCGTAAAATTACCCTCTATGATTCCTTTGCCGGGAATTCTGTCGCGTATTATCGGAGCGGAATAAAGTGTTCCGTCAAGGATTATTGCCAATGGTTTTCCTATACTACGTTCCGTTAATCGTCCAAATTTCGATCTGCCTGCCTGGTCGAACTCAAATCCTATGACAGGCTTGATGTCCTTACGATCTGGAAAAACTCTGGTAAGATGCTCACCAGTAATTTCAATTTTGTTTCGTACCAGATACCAGTCCTGCGTATCTGCTACTTCCCCTTTTTTCTTTCTAATCCAATGCTTGTAAAAACCCGGTACCGCTTTTCCCGCTTTAGCATCACCGAATTCGCTACTGTCAGGCGCTGCTGCCAGTCTGAATTCAAGTTTTCCAAGTCGGGTAATTCTTTTCTTAAGACTGTCAATTTCACTCTTAGTTGCGCCTGGAACCTGTATGAGAATTCTTCTCATACCCTGTTGCTGTAGTCTGTATTCCAGCACTCCCTGTGGATCTATCCTTTTTTCTAACAAAGCGATTACTTCATCTGTCAGACCAGAACGTTGATCCGATTCATCAACCTTGATTTTGTACAGGAGTTCAGAACCTCCCCTTAAATCAAGACCGAGTTTTATTTGTCCTTTAGCTATGTAATCTACTTTCTTGTGGATTACGGTTTCGCCTTTATCATTCGTTTCTTTATTTACTATTATTTCTTTCTTTATCAGATTTTTAAATAGGAAACCAAAGAATGAGTCATCTATTATAGTACGGTCAGTTACTTTGCCGTTAATTTCTGTAATATTTTCTGACTTTATTGGCTTATCCGCAACTGGGCATAACGCCATTATAGCAATAGCAATAAGTACTACGATCAGTGGTATCTTCCATCTCAAATTCTTTGGCATCTAAATTATCTCCTTAGCTCTTATAATCATATATTATATTTATGCCTCTTCCTTTTCGCCTTTCGGTACACTTACGGAAGTTATAGCACTTTTATCAACTTTAATTTTAACATCTTTTGCATCGTCAACCCGAATTATGACATCATTTTCCTTTACGGTTACGACAACACCGTGTACACCTCCAGCAGTTACTATTCTATCCTGTTTTCTTACATTTGTTATCATTTCCAGCCTTTTTTTCTCTTTTTGTTTTTGAGGTCTGATAATGAGAAAATACATAACTGCAAACATTATAACCATAAGTGGCAAAAATTGCATCATGGGATTACCTTGCTTTGCCATTAAAAAATCCATTAAATATCTCCTAAAAAAATGTGATGATTCTTAATAAGAAAAATTTTCTATTGTCTTGAAAGAAATTGAGCTTTAAAGCTCTTAAAATTACCCTCAATTATTGATTGTCTAGCTCTTTCCATTAAGTTTTCAAAAAAACATATATTATGTAAAGACATAAGGCTCAGACCCAGAATCTCATTTGCAGTAAGCAAGTGCCTAATATACGCTCTTGAAAAATTTTTGCAAGTATAACAATGACAATCTTCATCAAGTGGTCTTTCGTCAGCCTTATAACCACTATTACGAATTTTCAGTTTGCCCTCTGAAGTGAAAGCACAGCCATTTCTGCCGTTTCTCGTCGGTATTACACAATCAAACAAATCAATTCCATGTTCAATTCCATCCAGAATGTCTATCGGGAACCCAACCCCCATCAGATATCGAGGTTTATCTTCCGGCAAGCGTGGTGCTGTGTATTCAAGCACTTCATTCATCAGCAGATTCCCTTCACCAACACTCAAGCCTCCAATTGCATATCCGCTGAATTCCATTTCTACCAATCTATCAGCACATTCTTTACGAATATCCTTAAAAACACTTCCCTGTACTATGGCAAACAGATCTTGGGCCTCACTGTTATGAGCCTTGAGGCATCGATTTGCCCATTTTACCGTTCTGTACATGGATTGCTTGACTCTGTCCTTTTCACATGGGTAGGGTAGACACTCATCGAAAGCCATTATAATATCAGCTCCTAGCGAATGTTGTATATCCATTACTATTTCAGGATTTAAAAATTTTCTGGATCCATCTATAGGAGACTGAAATTCAACACCGTCATCTGTTACTTTCGTTAAGCTTGCGAGAGAGAAAACCTGATAACCACCGCTATCGGTAATTATTGCTCCGTCCCAATTCATAAATTTATGCAACCCGCCAAGTTTTTTTACAACATCATCTCCCGGTCTCAGGTATAAATGGTAAGCGTTGCACAGTAAAGCTGGTACCTTTACTTCTTTTAACTGATAAGGTGTTAAGGCCTTTACTGTTGCCTGCGTTCCAACTGGCATAAAAGCTGGAGTAGGGATTAAACCATGATTGGTAGTTATTTCCCCACATCTTGCTTTTGAATTATTGTCCGAGGCTAAAAGCCTGAAATGCAAACAAAACCTCCACTATAATATATTTCTTAATAAATTTTTACCAGATCTATTTCCGGATAATAATGTCTCAAAATGTCAAACCATTTAAATCCGGATTTTGCCATATTTTGTGTTCCATACTGACATAAACCAACACCGTGTCCCCATCCGCTACCTTTGAAAACAAATGAGTCTTTATTGTTTTTGATACTAAACGAAGTGCTGCGAAGGTTACTTGGACCGACTATAAGCCTGAAATCGTTTGCATTAACTCTTTTTGTTCCTCCCGCATGTTCAATCTTTATTGTAGAACAGTGACCGCCTGGTCCAATTTCTTCAGTGGTTATATTACGTATTTTTTTAACTTTAGATTTGGGAACATTTAGTTTGTTTTCTATTTCATTCTTTCCAAGCGTCTTTTCCCAGCGATAATATTTGGATTTATTGCAATATCCACAATCTACACCGCTTAAAGGTGGTATACTCTTGAGATTAAAAACCAGATTGATATCTTCCGTATGACCTCCACATGTACTGTGGAAATATCCTGGGAACAGTTTCCAATCATATACCATGACAGTGCCTCTCGATTTATCTACT
>Ga0233431_1003313_pt1 | contig 19731 bp, 15 predicted proteins | sample SI_118_April2016_FD_179867 | JGI IMG/M metagenome (GOLD analysis project Ga0233431, IMG submission 179867) | Seawater microbial communities from Saanich Inlet, British Columbia, Canada - SI_118_April2016_200_MG | ecosystem: Environmental > Aquatic > Marine > Inlet | place: Canada: British... | reverse complement strand
TGCAAAATTGGAAGCAGATCAGGCATACTGCCAAAAGCACGAGCTCCTGCAGCCTGACACGGGTACCAATAACCGCTGGCTTCTGGACACACAAGATAGAACTCTGGATAGCAGTGCCCCTCAACCCAGACTGTTCTCGCAGGAATACCAGCTGCTCTTGCCATTGCAATAAACAAACAAGTGAGTTCTTCACAATCTCCCCATCCGTCCTTGAGAGCACGAGCAGCTCCCTTTAGCTCACCATTACGGTATTCCACACGCTGCCGTACAACATCATAAATTGACTCGACCTTTTCCCAACCTTCTTTTCCCTGTGTTGTTTCACGCATGAGGCGAACAATTGAAGTGTGACGGCTTTCGATATATGGACTTGGTCGGAGAAACAATCTGACATCACGATCCGACCGAGTCGGTAGCTTTAGGTCGTTGGTTGTATGTGGTAACAATATGGCGGAGCGTTCTAATTCATAGGTTACGATTGCGCGTGCCTCCCTCCCAGCAGGCAGATCAGGGATTTCGACAATCATTTGCCGAGCTGCGTTATCCACATCTCGGAAACGTAAATGACGGACATCGGTAGTAGTATCTTCCTGAACGATCCGTACTCGCTGCTCCGGCCAATCCTTTGGCACTGGCAGAGTTGCATAGATATCACGACATCGACCACCCTCTGCGACAACGCGAACACCGACTCGATAACGCTGGATTCCTGTAGCACCGAATCGGGGAGCGTGGATGTCCAGGGGCTCTTCCTGAAACTGACCAACGACATGACTGCCAAGCAATAAACTGCCGCAGGCTGCAGAAAGAACCTGTAGAAGTTCCCGGCGACGAAGATCACCTAGACTTTGTATTTGTGGCAAAAATTGCGGCATATTGGAGCAATCGGCAAGTCTTAGCCTGTCCGACACCAAACTTCCACTGGGGTGCGATTGGGAAGTCTGGGGAATGAGTCTTTACCTATTCGTCGTACGCGATACACATCAATTGTTCAGCATTGCCGAGCCTGCTAGACTCCATCGCTTAACTCAGGTGGAAATTCCACTGAAAACATCAGTGATCAGAATTCTCAATGAGTTCGTTTATTCAACACATTCCTCTAACCCCGTGAACGTATGGTCAACCGAAATCTTATCCGTGAACTTGATCTGGGAGATGAACTCGAGCAAGAAATTGATCTGGCAATGGGCGGAAGTGACGCCGCCGATTTTGATATTGGCCAAGCTCCATCTCTTGCCATTAACAGTGTTGTTGAAGGAAAGATTTTACGAGTTGATGATGAGTTTGTACTCGTTGACGTTGGATATAAAAGTGAAGGTCATATTCCACGCAATGAATGGGATGAGACCGAAACTGCTCCGGAGGTTGGGGATGTAATCAAAGTTCTTCTAGAAGACATTGAAGAAAATATTGTTGATGAACATCGAGGCCTTATAACTCTTTCAAAACGCAAAGCCCGCCGAATTGAAGATTGGCTTCGCGTTATGTCAAGTGTCCATGAGGATGACGTTGTCACCGGCTTTGTACTCAGGAAGATCAAAGGTGGCCTCCTTGTCGACATAGCTGGAGTTAACGTCTTCCTGCCAGCAAGCCAGGTTGATATCAGGCGACCTGCTGACATTGGCGACTATTGTAACCGTGCGATCCAGTGCCTTGTTTTAAAAATTGATGAGGCTCGTCGAAACATTGTTGTTTCTCGTAGAGCACTGATCGAACAAGAACGATCTGAGCGCAAGAAACAACTCATGGAGACTCTTGAAATTGGTCAAGTCCGCCGAGGTATCGTAAAGAATATTGCTGACTTCGGTGCTTTTGTTGATCTCGGTGGCATTGATGGACTGCTGCACATTACAGACATGAGCTGGGGACGAATTGGGCACCCCAGCGAAATGGTCTCGATTGACCAAGAAATAGAAGTGCAGGTACTTCACATTGACCGTGATCGTGAAAAAATTGCGCTTGGAATGAAGCAACGCACGCCGAGCCCGTGGGCGAAAGTGGCAGAGAAGTATCCTGTTGAAACGATCTGCAAGGGTGCTGTTGTCAATGTAATGAGTTACGGGGCCTTTGTGAAACTTGAAGATGGTGTCGAGGGTCTTGTTCACATTAGTGAAATGAGTTGGACAAAACGAGTCAGCCATCCAAGTGAACTTGTTTCACCTGGTGATGAAGTCGAGGTTGTTGTGCTTGCTATCAACGAGGACAAGCAAGAGATTTCACTCGGTATGAAGCAGACACAACAAAACCCATGGGAAAAAGTGGCCGCAGATTACCCACCAGGAGCCATTGTAAAGGGCGTTGTTCGGAATCTGACAAATTATGGAGCCTTTATCGAAATTGATGAAGGAATCGACGGCCTTCTGCATGTCACAGACATGTCATGGACACGGAAAGTAACTCATCCCAGTGAGATGGTTGATAAGGGACAAGAAATTGAGTGCAAAGTGCTTTCTGTTGATCAACAACGGCGACGTATTGCATTGGGATTAAAACAGATGCAGGACGATCCATGGACCGCTGACATTCCCGACCGATACAAGGTTGACGACGTCGTGCATGGAACGATCACTAAAATTACAAATTTTGGTGTCTTTGTTGGCCTTGAAGATGGCCTTGAAGGACTTTTGCACATATCCGAACTCTCCGACGACAAGGTTGAAAATGCAGAAGAATTAGTACAAGTGGGTGATCCCATTGATGTCAAAATTCTTCGTGTTGATATCGAAGAACGAAAAATTGGTCTGTCGAAAAAGCAGGTTGCCGAAACAGAGAATTCCGCCCCTGCAGAAACATCCAGTGACAGCTAATGCTCGATGTTGGAAGACTTCTGACTGAGGCGTGGCCTCTCGATAGCGAGAATCGCGCCTAAGGATTCGGACTGTTCGCTAAACCCGGCGTCAAACTGTGATCGTTGCTTGTACTGCAACGAAACCTCATTGCCCTCACGCAGAGTCGACATATTCATGCGGCCTCTCTTTGGAGGCCGGGCTGGTGCATCCGCATGGGTAAGTAATACCTCCCCTGTGAGCGGATTGAGCACATCTAGTTGAGTTGTCTGGACGCCATTTTTCTTCACCAACCAGAGAACCAGTCGGCTTCCTGCTACCAACTCCTTCAAATTGACTGACCGAGTTGCATCCGGTGGAAATTTTTCCCTGTCTAGAACTCCAGCAGATGCGCCTGGAGTACATGAACCAAAGTTAAAATGATCCTTATTTTGTTGGTCTTTGCCCCCGGGTAATATTTTTACCTTTTCCGAATTGAGAATGCCCATCGCACTATTTTGAATAGCCAAAAACCTACACTGACACCCTGTCACAAGAGTTGGAATATCCCCGGTAACGATAAATCCCGCAGCTACCAACACAATCAGTACAACTCGAATCATCAACTTTCCCCGCTTAAAAACACATTTTTCACGGGAAAACTTGCATGACAACAGAATCCAAAGTATTCCCGAAGGTGGTATTCGAGTACCCCCAAGGCAAGTATTGCACGTGTTTTCGATGATTCCTGAATGAAAAACTTCATTCTTCGAAAAATAGCTGACATTTTTCGGCTAGCACCAGATGTGCTGGATTGCCAGTATCCGATGACATCTCATTACACATCACAATTGAAGCAGAATTCTTGATGGACATACACGAAAACGCAAGTGGCCTAGGCATCTCAGCAATTTCGGTACATCGACCAAGCTGGATACTTAACAATTCGTGGTTTGGTGAAACCATGCCACGAAAATTCAGTCGTCACACCGGCATTGAATCACGAGCAATTTCATTAGAAGACGAAGTGACGATGGGCGTGCGAGTTGTTCGCAAACTGCAGGCAGAGACTGGCTGCAACCTGGCCGACTGCCGTGGAATTTTATTTGCCTCACCTTCTTTCTTACCACCAATGATTGCTGATCGTTTTCTAGAGCAGTCGCAAGCTCGATACGAACGACTACAACATGCTGCCCGGCATTTAACCAAACGCCTTAATGTGCCACACATGAGAACGATTGGGGTTAACTGGTTTTGTTGTGGATACAGCCGATCTTTGAGCCTAATTCAAAAACGCTGGGCTTCACGCATCAATCTCAAAAACAATGAGTTTTTGCTAGTTGTCGCCGCGAGTCGTATCAGTCGAATTACTGACTACAGCTGCAGCCAAACTGCAGGACTTTTCGGCGACATGGCCTCAGCAACTCTTCTCGCACCCCTTGCAAGTCGACGATATCCAGCACACTTTGAACTCATACACGCAGACGCTCGTCGAGAAACAATTGAAAAATCTGCTTTCAACTTTGAAAGGCGAACAAACGTACCAATACCATTACCGAATGGTGGTGTTGCCCACGCTGATAAACGTATCGTTTACACGCTTGATGGAATGGCAATTGCCGAGACTGCGCCACGCCAGATGTCGGCTGCCGTTGCATCAGCACTCGAGGCTTCAAATCTTTCTGGGGATGACGTCGACTATGTTGTCCCCCACCAAGCAGGCACTGGTATCGTTCGCTTCACAGGCATGAAACTCGAAGAGTACGGCATCGGTGGTGAGCTCGTTAATGGGTTGACCGAGCAAGCAGGAAACGTGAGTGCCTGCTCAGTTCCGTTCGCGCTTCGCGAAACATGGGACAGGCTCAGCGGTATTATTGCCTGCCCAACAGCTGCCGTCGGTAGTCCCGGGAAACCAGAAGTTCTTCGTGGATGTATTCTTTTAAAGTCCACTCCGTACCACGAATTACGTCGCACTCAAGCAGCTTAAGACTTCAACCTGCTCAATGGTGATTCATGTCACACGACAAGCCACCGGCCGCAGGGACATAACAATTTTTCGCGTAGTCCATGACCATTCGGTGTGCACTGAACCTCCATGCCAATGAAGAGATCGAATGCATCATCATTTTGATCCAGTCGCGAGGAAGCCCGTCCGCGTCTCTTTCATAGAATAGTGGGACCACTTGGTTTTCGAGGACGTCAAACAGTGCTTCTCCATCACGCTGGTCAAGAACATTATCTTGAGCATGGGTTTCTCCTCTCCCAATAGCAAAGCCATTTCGTCCATCAAACGCTTCGGCCCACCAGCCATCTAAAATCGAGCAATTCAGACCACCGTTGAGAACAACCTTTTGGCCACTTGTACCGGAAGCCTCTAAGGGCCGCCTCGGATTGTTAAGCCACACATCAACACCCTGAATAAGGTGTCGGCACACATTGATGTCATAATCTTCAATAAAGACAATTCTTCCCGCCACCTTTGCATCATGGCGGAGATTCGCAATCTTTTGTATCAGTGCTTTTCCAGGATCGTCTGCAGGGTGGGCTTTCCCTGCAAAAATGATCTGTATAGGTCTGTTGCTGTCAGTAACTAAGTCATGCAACCGATCGATCTGTGATAGAAAAAGTGCTGCTCTTTTATACGTTGCAAAACGTCTTGCAAATCCGATGGTGAGCACATTTGGATCAAGAACCGTTCGAGCTGCTTCAATCGAATCGGCAGTTTCTTCTCGCCTATTACATTGCCTCGTAACTCGCCGGCGAACAAATTGAAGCAAGAGATTTTTCAGAGCATTGTGAGTTTCCCAAAGCTCTCCAGGATCAACATCATATATTTTCTGCCATACGTCCGGTTCACCCATGCGACCGATCCATCCCACCGGAAACATTCGATCATAAAGCTGAAGCATCTGCCACGACAGCCAACTTTGAACATGCACACCATTCGTTATATGCCCAACAGGCACTTCTTCTTCGACCCGAGAAGGCCAAAGCTCTGACCACATCCGTCGACTTACATGACCATGAAGAGCACTTACAGCATTCGCACGACGTGATAACTTCAGCCCGAGCACCGTCATACAAAATGGTTCATCATTATTATGAGTTTCAACACGCCCGAACGACATGAGATGATCATGCGAGATGCCGAGAACATCTCGAGTTGGACCAAGGTGTTCCTCGATCAGCCCACTATCAAAACGATCATGACCAGCTGGCACGGGCGTGTGGGTTGTGAAAACAGTCTGCCTCGCCACATGACTTACCGATTCATCAAATGAGTACCCGTCTCGTTCCATCCGGCCACGTACCGCTTCGAGTGTTGCGAATGCAGAGTGACCTTCGTTGAGGTGATATACACCGGGAACAATCCCAAGTGCACGAATTGCCTTCACCCCTCCGATACCCAATACCATCTCCTGCCGAATGCGTGTTCTCGTATCACCTCCATAGAGTCGACTCGTTAACTCACGGTCCTCAGGATCATTCCCATCGATGTCGCAGTCTAGGAGAAAAAGATTCGCACGACCGACCGCCATCCGCCAAACTTTGGCATGTATTGGGCCAGATCGTGTATCAACTGTGACCGTAATGGGAACGCCCTGTGCGTTTTTAGCGGGCTCTATGGGTAGGAGATCTACTCGTGAATCCAGGTATTCTTCATGCTGATATCCATCAATATCCAGCTGTTGTCGAAAATAACCCTGATTGTAAAACAGCCCAACAGCTACAAGAGGAATACCAAGGCCACTCGCACTCTTAACATGATCACCCGCGAGAACACCAAGTCCTCCAGAGTAAATTGGTACTGATTCATGAATACCAAACTCTGCGGAAAAATACACAACAGGCTTCGACCCAAGCACACCCGCGTGTACATTGCTCCAGGTGGAATCACCGGCAAGATATTCTTTCAGTCGTCTATGTGCCTGATTAATCCGACTGTATAGCACAAGTTCAGCGGCACGAGACTCGAGACGTTCAGGAGTAAATTCTGCCAACAGAGCAATCGGATTGTGATCTAACTGCCTCCAGCGGACAGGATCGAGATCGCGAAATAAATTCGTTACTTCCGGATGCCAACTCCACCAAAGATTCTGAGCCAGTGTTGTACATTTTTCATAGAGTGACTGAGGAGATAGTTCGTCTAAAGCAAGTGTTTGTTGAGCCCTACTCACAGAATTTATTTCAGCTGAACGATTCATGGTGTTATCAATGCGACTCATGGTGTAACTCCAGGTAAGGAAGGAGATGGGCGGGGCACCAGTCAAGAATTCATAGTATATCGTGTCATGACAGACCTGCTTAAGCCTTCATGGCAGGATCAACCAGACAGAACGAAACGGCGATACAGCAACGATTTCGTGTATAAACTAGTCCACAATGACATCATTCCCTCCGCCATTTCCGATTGGTTCCTCATTGGCAGAACTTTGCCAAGAACTCAAAACCATTGGTGCTCACACCAGGGAGGCAGGCCCTTGGAAGAGCGGTGCCCTTTCTAAAATTGCTACCCACGGTGGCCTTGCGGGCTGGATAAATAAAAATGATGGTGGCACAGAGGCTTCTGAGAAAGAGATCATGGAGTTTCTCATCGCTGTGGCATCTCATTGCCTGACAACCGCACTAGCCCTTACGCAATGGGCAAGCGCGGTACGGATCTTATCTCGTGCTAGCCCAGAAACAAGAGCACGGTTTCTTCCACAGCTTGTTACTGGCCAACAGTTTACCACTGTTGGTATTTCTCAACTCACGACAAGCCAACGACACTTCGACCGTCCCGTTCTTGTCGCTACTCATACAAATAACAAATGGTCTTTAAATGGCCGATGTCCTTGGGTCACTGGCGCCGACAGCGTTGACACGCTCGTTACAGGAGCAATATCAGTGGACGCTCGCAAGACAAAAGCAACTCCACATTTTTTTATTCTTGAAACTAAGAGTTCTGGTGTCAAAATTGCACCACCAATGGAACTGCTTGCGCTGACAGGCAGCCGAACATCGAGCATTGAACTAGAACATGTCTCACCGGCGGCAGAAATTGCATCAAAATCTGAGTCTGGGCCTCAAACCGGAGGGCTTGGGACAACTGCCTTGGCCATAGGAAGCACTCGAGCAGCCCTTGCGATACTCGAACAAGAATCTTTGCAAAGAGATCAGCTCAAACCAATTTTCGCAGAACTTAGAAAAGAGGTTACTGTCATTGAGTCCATGCTCTTTCAATTCGCTGAAAAAGGAATTGATACTCAAGATCGAAATCTTCTACGACAACGAGCCAATACTCTTGTAACTCGCACATCTCAGGCTGCTCTCACTGCATCAAAAGGCGCTGGTTTTGTCAAAGGTCATCCAGCCGAACATCTCATTCGTGAGTCCATGTTTTACCTCGTATGGAGCTGCCCCCAGTCCGTTACGGAGTCTCTCCTCTGTAACTTTGCCGGTCTTGAAAATCAAACAAGCATTCCCTCGACAAATCAGTTGAAGGATTAGAGTTACCGACAACACACGTGCTTTGCACTGTCACAACGGGCTCAGGGTTCACTAAACCACCCAAGTTCTACCTTTTCAACAGAAATCGAACTTGTCACATAAGAACTTGATGTGAACACTCTCGGCCTATGGAATACGTGAGGCACGGTGAAAAGTCTTGACCTAGGCTTTTCACATTACTTTCTCAACTGAAAATCTCCAGATAGACTGTACGTCGGTTTTAATGAATGCACCGCGCTCAATAGTGATTGTCAAACTATCCGCCATCGGTGATGTGATCCACGGAATTCCTACTGCTGTTGCACTTAAGCAATCATTTCCAGATTCCACTATTAGCTGGGTTGTCGAGGGACGTTCAGCAGACGTTCTCGCCGGCCACAGTGCCGTAGATCATTTATTTCGGCTTCCAAGAGGTTGGCTCAAATCGTTTCAACAGGTTCTTCACCTGCGGCAACAACTGAAAAGTTTTCAAGCTGATGTAGTGATTGATTTACAAGGTCTTTTGAAAAGTAGCGTTGCGACTTTTCTTACAGGTAGCCGATTGCGGATTGGTCATGCGAAACCAGAATCACGTGAGGGTGCATGGATTGCATACACCGACTCAATTGTCTCTGATTCAGTACACGTGGTAGACAGAAACCTAGATCTTCTCCATCCCCTTGGAGTTAGAAAAACCGCCTATGGATTTGACATGCCAACTTGGCCCGTAAGCCAACAACGTATTGGAAAATGGCTCAGTCAACTTCAATCCCAAGCTCCACCCATCATCATTAATCCCGGTGCAGGCTGGACATCAAAGCGATGGCCACCAGATCGATTTGCAACTTTCGCAAAAGCTTTGTGGCAGAAACACAGAGTGGAATCATTAGTTGTCTGGGGAGGATCGTCTGAACAGAAGATCGCCAAAGACATTGTTGAAAAAGCAGGACGAGGCACAACCCTAGCACCCGCTACAACTCTGCAAGACCTTGGTGAACTCTGCCGAAAAGCCCGGCTGTTTATTTCCGGAGATACTGGTCCGCTTCACCTCGCAGCTGCTGTAGGCACACCTTGCGTCGGGCTATTTGGTCCTGTTCCGGCCGCAAGAAACGGACCCTATGGGAATAGACATATAGTCATTGAACCACCTCTCGCCGTCCGGCCGCACTGGAAAGACCGAAAAACAGATACGAAGTCAATGGCCGCAATAACAGTGGAACAGGTACTTGCGGCAGTTGAATCCGGACTTCGTCGGACAAACGCTGCCTGATCGATTTGAATGAGCAGCTATACTAAGGATATGTCGCGTCCAACAAGAAATCCGTTCTATATCGTGTTGGGAATTATTGGATTTACCTTCACGATTACAGCAGCTAGCTATTGCCTGTCTGTTCTCCGGGGTGTTCGACCTACGGAAACTTTGGAACAAAAGTCACACCCTCTTGAAGAATTAATGGACCGTCATGGAACGAACCTTCTTACGGGACAATTAATCATTCTGGCAATTTCGACAGTTGGTGCCGTGGCTGTCGATCACATAAATGGCCAAAAAAATCAAAAACCTGCTAAGCAGGAAAAATTGTCGAGTGATACATATAAGCCTGATTCATCGTTGGAAACGAAATAATTGTGAGTCAGGTCGCCAAGCATATTGCGAATCTCTGTGAAAAAATCCGGCGTCATGACCGCCTCTATTACAGTGAAGCGTGCCCCGAAATCTCTGACGTCGAATATGACCGTCTCATCTCGGAACTCAAAAATCTTGAGGCTGATAACCCGGATCTTATATCACCTGACAGTCCTACACAGCGAGTCGGTGGTGAAGCAGTTGAATTACTTACTTCTGTCCGACATCGCATACCGATGTTGTCGATTGACAATACGTACAGCACACAAGATCTAGCAGCATGGGGAGAACGAACTGTAAAATATCTCCGAGAAGCCGGAGACAACGAGCCTGTTCATTGGATCCTTGAACTCAAAATAGATGGCGTTGCCGCATCACTCACATATAACGCTGGTCGTCTCAATCTTGGTGCAACACGAGGCAATGGTACTGTTGGAGACGACATCACGCACAACATAAGGACCATTGGTGCAATACCACTACGTCTTGGATTAGAAAAACCACCACCGGAAGTTGAGGTGCGGGGAGAGGTTTTTATGACGAATTCAGCCTTGGTGACATTGAATGAATTGCAGGCTTCACAAGGCTCAGCCCCTTTTGCAAATACCCGCAATGTAACTGCCGGAAGCATTCGTTTGCTTGATTCAAGAGAATGCGGTTCTCGACCATTACGTTTTTTCTGCCACGGCGCCGGCAATGTCGAATCGCTCAACCTTAATTCTCAATTTGAGTTCTACACATGGGCAAAAAATGCTGGCTTACCTGTTGCACCAAGGACGCAACGATTTGAATCTCTTGACAGACTCATTGACGCAGGCACTTCACTCATCGAAGAACTTCATCAACTCGACTTTGAGGTTGATGGATTTGTTATCAAGGTGGATCGATTCTCACAACAGAAAATATTGGGCAGTACGGCAAAAAGTCCCCGGTGGGCAATCGCATGGAAATTCGAAAAGTTTGAGGCAACAACTCAACTCTTGGACATACGCGTTCAGGTTGGCCGCGGTGGCACCATAACCCCAGTTGCAGATCTTGCCCCAGTTCAATTAGCCGGCACAACAGTCAGTCGCGCGAGCCTTCACAATGCAGATGAGATCGTACGAAAAGATATTCGTGTTGGTGATGTGCTCGTGGTCGAAAAGGCAGGAAAAGTCATTCCTCATGTTGTACGTGTTGAAAAGCATCTTCGAAAAAAAGATCTGATTATTTGGCTTTTCCCAGAAACGTGCCCCGAGTGTGAAACGAAATTGCACCGAGAAAAAGATGGCGTCTACATACGATGCCCCAATAACCAATGCCCAGCTCAACAACGTGAACGAATTAAGTTCTTTGCATCTCGAAATGCCATGGATATCAGTGGACTCGGTGACAAACTTGTTGAACAACTTGTTGAAACCAAAATGGTGCAAGATTACGCCGATCTCTACTCGCTAAATTCTTCCCAGCTACAAACACTCGATCGAATGGGGACAAAATCAGCTGACAAATTAGTTCTTGAAATTGCCAAAAGCCGTGATCGTGGCCTAGTTAAAGTAATCAATGCTCTTGGCATTCGTCATGTTGGGCCACGTGTTGCAACTCTACTTACAGAGCAATTTCCTTCAGTCGATGAGTTATGCAAGGCAAGTGTCGAAGAACTTGCAGCTATTCATGAAATTGGGGACATCATTGCAGAAAGTGTGCACGATTGGTTTACAAGCGATTACGGCAGATATGTAATTGGCGGACTTGTATCGGCCGGTGTAGCCATGGAAGCTTTTCAATCAAGTGCTGTGGGTGATGGTCCGCTCACAGGAAAGACTCTTGTCGTAACAGGGGTACTCGAAAGCTTCACGAGACAGGAAGCCGAGGCAGCTATTCAAAAGGCCGGTGGACGTTCTTCTTCGAGTGTCTCAAAAAAAACAGACTACGTTGTTGCAGGTGATGAAGCAGGCAGCAAACTTACGAAGGCTGAAAATCTTGGTATTACAATTCTGGACGACAGCCAGTTTAAAGACATACTAGGAATACAGTAGTTCAGTTCTTTTCAGAAGTCTGACTGTGAATGCGGTGTTCCGCTTCAAAAAATTGTGCCAGCGGAATCGTCATAACAGCCATCACCACGCCCCACAATGGGCAGGCCGTCAATATTCCCACAATTGGCCAGATCACGAGGCCTGCTCGAGCGATGACTTTCTGTGTCGATGCAAACCAAATCCCACCGACTACCAATACCTCCCACAGAATAATGCCGTGCGTCAGCACATTGCATACATATTCAGATTGAAGAAGAACATCAGTTACATCAAACAGCCTGCCTGGCTTCCGTGTCGCTATCCACCATATGGCAGTGCCGTTCCACCAGACATCACCTTTGAGCTGAGAAAGGAGAGCCGCCCCAGAGATAACGACTGCATGAATTTGTAACAGTCCTGAAGCAATACGAGAACGCACCCGAGATCGAGGTGGCTGCCAACTAAGTTTCTTGTGCAGCATCGCATCAACAGAAAGGTGTTCTCCTGAAGTGCCAACGACCAGACACCAGAGAAGCACAGCCATGCAATCATCAGCAGGCCCAGCTAACATTGGACCTCGATGAAGAAGTGACGCCCAACCAAGAGCAGTGAGAAGCGATGTAACAGGAGTCACAAAACCGATAGTGAGTAGAATAAACAGAGAGACAAGAACAAAAAAGGTGCTTGTTAAACCGGCGTTCGTCCCACTCGCATCAAATATTGAAAAAGCAAAAGGTGATCGCCAGGCGGTTACAGAATCAACAGGCAACCAACCAGAAGGACCAAACCAGCCAGAAAGATCATTCCCGTAGCTCATGCACAATAGCAACCCGAGCATGCCCGTCATAATCCGTACTACCGCAAGTGATTTACTACCCGAGGGTAAAAACCAATAACTCTCCCAGGTTTGGCCTATCGCAACACCTAAACTCTGATCAACCAATGTAGCGTCGGATTCTTTTTTCATGCCCCACCTTCTTGCTGCACAACCGGGGCCATTTCTTGACGCGATTCACTTTTTATAAGTTGAATACTGTCGCCAGCGACTTTACGAATTCGAGCCTGATAGAGCACGATAGGTGCTGGGGCATTTATCGGAGACTGTCTTTCGGGACGAGGTAAAACAAGAATTCGTAGATCGATATCATTACTTTCACAAGCTGCAAAAGCTGCCTCTGAAAACCCCGCCGGCAGAAGCCCCTCTCTCGTGAGATCTTCTTCACTAGCAATCACTGAACGAAGCAATCGCTGCCAACGAATTGATTCGCCACCACGAACACTTGGTCGAGACACTGTCATCCATTCAGTGTCACCATAGGCACGTAATTCAAGGCGGTGTGTCGCATCCGCTTGCTGTCCATACGTAAAAAAATAATCAAACCCAAGATCAAGCCATGGCGGAATATTCCAAAATGAAAACAGTCTTTCCTTCACTACACCAAGTAGTAAAGAGGAACCGCTTCCGCTGTTGCACGCAACAGAAAGACCAAGACCCGTTAAATAGACAACTAAAACAAGAGTGGCTAAAGATCGCGACACTTCTCCCCAACAATTACTTCCAGAAGGTTTGGCTTGCCCTGAAAACATGAGGTACGTCCGGCTTTGAAGCGATAGGATAAAGGATCGACTTATTCAGTCTGATTCACTGACTCCCTTCACACCAGAGCAGGACACATTTTTCACAGAATACTTTCACCCCGGACTCTCGATATAACGTTGACACTGATAGAAATGGGAGATAGGTTTGACTCGTTCAGAAGTCTGAACCTGCTCGTTTTTGAGCAACATTTTGTGAGCGAACACCTTGCGAGGGGGATTAGCTCAGTTGGGAGAGCGTCTGGCTGGCAGCCAGAAGGTCAGGGGTTCGAGTCCCCTATCCTCCACTTCAACTTGCTCACGAACGAAGATTTCTGTTCGGCACTGAAACCTTCACACATCAAATACATTGCTGGCTGTTGAGTAACTCATGAATCGGCAGGTAAGCTCTTCTGACATTGCATGGCAGGACGGTAATTTTCTACCTCGCCATCAACTGTCTATTTCACCAAGCGATGCCGGCTTTGTACTCGGAGCTACGGTCACTGAACAGCTACGAACAATTCAAGGAAAAATTTTCTGTGCCGATGCCCACGCTGACAGATTATCAAACTCACTTCGTGACGTAGGCATAGCCCCACACGAAACAATAAAGGCGATATTTTCAGCAGCCGATCATGTTGCTACACATAATCATGAGGTACTTACCAAGGGTGGAAAGGCATCTGACAATGACCTTGGTGTTATTATCTTTATAACACCTGGCCTCATGGCGTCGCAGAATAGTGGTCTGCCCGGTAAGCCATCGACAACTATCCACACATTTCCACTCGCTTTCAACTTATGGGCAGATGCTTACGAATCTGGCACAAGTCTTCGTTGTGTTACCGTTCGCCAAGTTCCGAAAGACTGTTGGTCAATGACTGCCAAGGTACGCAGTCGATTACACTACTTTCTTGCAGAGCAAGAAGCGTCTGCTTACGAAAAAGGATCACGCCCTCTTTTGGCTCATGCAGATGGACGCATTAGTGAAACATCTACTGCTAATATCGCGGCTTTGCACGGACGGACTATTGTCACTCCTCCAAAAGAAGACGCTCTTCCTGGCATCAGCATGGGGTACTTAAAAAACCTTTCCGAAGATGCTGGATTTCAATGGGAAACAAATTCCCTGACTCGAGAAAATTTACTATCAGCCGACGAGGTTTTCTTGACCAGTACGCCCTGGTGCCTCTTTGCTGTTACCCGAATCGACGGGGAGATCATCGGCCAGAAGCCCCCCGGCCCCGTCTTTCGTAAGCTCCTTTATGCCTGGTCTGACAACGTTGGTCTCAATCTCTCAAAGCAGGCTTTGAGCCTCAAAAAACAAGGCAAATAAGCCAACCAACAAGGGCGGGAACAGGTCAATCAGCCGGGGTGTCCGAAATTTTTCACACGCTATCATTTTTTATATGTAAGTTATGGTGAAAATCGGTAGGATTTAAACCTTAACTTAGGGGAGCATTGCTAGTGTTCAGCATGTTTCTCAAACGCAATCTACAAGGAGTTTTAGATGTTTCCTCTATTGGCTGATGCTGTCGGAACGTTGGCAGCACTTTCTTCTGACTGGACCCAAAATACACCGTTACAGTCGGTCACTCTTTACCTGTTTTTCGCAGGCACCGTTGCGATGGGTGCAGGGGCAGCATATTTCCTACTTATGCGGAACAATGTTGATTCGGCTTACAGAAGCACAATGGTCTGCGCAGGGCTAGTGTGTGGCATTGCTTGTTTTCACTATTTTAAGATGACACATGTCTATCAGGAGTCAGGTGGACAATTCCCAACTGCACTTCGATACATTGACTGGCTCTTCACAACCCCGTTGATGCTCATCAAGTTTCCACTACTGCTTCGAATGGGAGAAAAAGGGACAAAGTTTTTTGTTCAACTCGTAACCCTTGATATTGGCATGATTGTTTGTGCTTTTATCGCAGAAACTTCACCAATTGGATCAAATGAGTGGTGGGGTTTCTTTATCGTAGCATGTGTGCTTGAATTGTTGATTGTGGCAATTCTCTACACAGGTCTCGGCTCTGCTATCAAGGCAGCACCAGCACCGATTGCTAAATCACTTGATACGATGCGACTATTTATCCTGATTGGTTGGGCGATTTATCCAATTGGATTCCTCATGGCATACAGTGGCTATGGTGAAGTCCGTGAAATTTTCTACAACGTCGCTGACGTAATCAATAAAGTTGGTTTTGGGCTTGCAGCCTACTGGGGCATTGAGGCTCTGAGTCATTCGACAAAGCAAACAGCTTAGTCATTGTCACGCGGGATGGCGGTGATCGGTGATCACCGCCATCCCTGATGACTGCGTCTCGTGGAAACGTTGAAATGTTCACAACAGATCAACCAACTTCACCGAAGGTGTTGTTTCGAAGTACATTTCGTGAGCTTACTTCCTTGATGTCACAAAAAACATTGTGGTTTTCGTGGTTGCCTCTAGCTCTCATCAGCACTGCAATCTTTGGCTCTTTCTACTGTGCACAAGTCACGCCTAAAAGTATTGAGGTCATACCGTGGCTTATCGCACTTTTTTTTGTAGGCATGCCTCATGGTGCAGCAGACCTTGCTGTGCTTCAGTCGAAGAAAAAGAGCACTGAAGCGTTAACGGCTTTTTTCTTCTATCTCTTGTGTATGGGCGTTATATCAATCATCTACGTCGTCGCCCCTGGAATGAGCCTTGTTGGATTTATCATTCTGAGCCTCTGGCATTTCGGGAATACAGAAACATCAGGCGGTAACGTATCTATTGGTCTCTATGACCGCCTCGTAGCAAGCTGTGCTAAAGGTGGCGTTGTTCTTGGCATGCCACTTGCAACCTGGCCAAATGCAACAGCATCAGTTTCGACAGAACTCATCACTCTGACTAATCCTGCCCGTGCCGTATTCGGATTGCCTATGCTTGACAGTCAATTATTTGCAGCAAACCAGGTCGCAATTACAGGGTCAGTGCTCCTGTCTTTTGCAGCATGTGCTTGGCTCATAATTTTCTTTCAACCTTTCCCGTACAGAAAACCTGCAGAGAAAAAACAGATTCGACGTTCAATGAATGACTTTTTTCAATATAGTCTCATTGGCATCCTCGAATTTGTGGCCTCTCCGCTTTTTGGTATCGGAATCTACTTCCTTGTTTTTCACAGCTGGAAACAAATGCCAGCACTTGCGAACAACTTTTTATCGCCCTCATTAGCAGCCCATCCACTGCAGCAGGTCTTTGTAGTGCATAAAGCAGCTCTGCCCTTACTTGTCCCGACGTGGATACTACTGGGCTTTACTTGGTGGAGCCTCTCAGATGGGCTGGACTTACGCGACTTGGCTCTTCTTTCACTTCTTGTCTATCTGATTGTGACGCCAGCTCATGAAATACTGTGCTCATGGCTTTCAACTCAACAAGAAACGGCCTGACTCCTTAGGCGCTGAACTGCTATGCTTTTCTGACTCGAGGAAGAAAGCATGACCACACCACCACTGCCTGAAGAAACTCTCAATCCACAGAAGCCTGAGAATACCCCCACAAAGCCTCGAGGTCTGCTCAGACGTCTCTATAACTGGGTGCTTTCATGGGCTGATTCGCCACACGGCATGATGGCCTTGGCTGGGATATCGTTTGCGGAAAGTTCTTTTTTTCCGATACCACCAGATGTTCTTCAAATTGCTCTTTCCGTTGGTGAGCCGCGCAAGAGCTATCGTTTTGCGACTATCTCAGTGATTGCAAGCGTTCTAGGGGCCGTTCTGGGCTGGGCAATAGGCTGGGGGTTATGGCAATTCGTTGATACATTTTTTTATAACAACATCCCTGGATTTACCGAAAAAAAGTTTGAATACGTAGAGACTCTTTATCAGCAAAATGCCTTCCTCTGGTTGATACTGTCTGCATTCACACCAATACCGTTCAAAATATTCACAATAGCAGCTGGTGTATGCTCAGTACCACTTCCAACTCTCATACTTGCCTCATCAATTGGACGAGGAGCACGCTTCTTTTTAGTTGCTACGGTCATGAGACTATTTGGAAAACAAGCAAGAGATATTCTCGACAAATACCTCGAGGTGATAACCATAATCTTTGGTGTTCTGGTATTTGCTGGCTTCATTGCAATCGAGCTTCTCACAAACCACTAGTTTGTCTTATCGCCAGCTAGTTGAGACTCTGCTTGACTGAAGATGTCATTAAAGACACGACGCACCATACGTGTTGTCTGTAAGACCTCATCGGCAAGTGCCTGACCATCCTGACGATTTAGTAAATTCGCCAACTGGTTACGTTCACGATACCCTTCAGGAAAGGTATGCCCCAGACGTACATCAAGAAGCCTCAATCTGCCCTCAATTTTTCGTAATAATCCGTATGCATTACGCAACGATGTCGCAGTATCATCTCCCATGAGACCGACATCAGCCAGAACCTCGAGAGCAAACAGTGTGCTCGGCGTCTGTAGATTCTTATATTTCTTACCGTGCAAGAGCTGAAGCATCTGAACAATGAATTCTATGTCAACGACTCCGCCAGGCCCACGCTTCAAATTGTTTTTTGCTGCGGTCTCCTCCATCCGCAACCTCATCAAATAAATTTCTCGTATATCGCCCTGCTTCCAACTTTGTTCATAAACTGCACTGTTAACGAGAGACTTCACCCGTTCAGCCGAAGGTTTCCCACCAGCCACAACACGAGCCTTTACAAGCGACTGACGCTCCCAAACAACTGCTGGCCCATCTGGGGCAAAATATCGACTAAAAGCCTCCAGGGAACTTACAATCGGCCCACTTCGTCCACCCGGACGAAGTCTCGAATCAACTTCATAGAGACGTCCCTGGGGAGTGAAGCGATTAAAAATTTGTAACACTTGATGTGAAACTTCACCAAACAAAATCCCTAGCTCAGACTCGGAACATTCACCCAGACAAGTTTGTGCAACCTCTTCGTCGTAGAGAAAAATAATATCAATGTCGCTGGCGTAATTCATTTCACGACCACCAAACTTGCCCATTGCTAGTACTACAAAACCACTAGCATCAACAGGTTTGCTCTTCTTCGAAATTGAATGCATTGCCTGAGGAATACGCTGACCCTGCCTATGGACAACAAATTTGATAAGGGATTCAGCGAGATCTGACAGTGACGCAGCAATCACATGTGGTGATTGCTGCTCCAACAGATCATTGATACCAATACGCAACTGCTTTGAAACCTTAAATGCGATCAGGCTCGGTAGAACATCTGCAGTATGCCCACCACAAAGATTCCACAATTCTTCCTCTAAATTTTCGATTGCCGGTATTACATCACCGAGGAGACTGTCCTGCAATTCATCAATCATTCCTGGGTTTTTTATAAGAAGTTCGGCAAGAAAAGGCGCAGCAGAACAAAAACGTATCGTGAGATCGAGAGCCCCCGGTGACTCACTCAAAAGTTCCCAGAGCATTCCTTTGCCACCAAGTGAATCACTTACTGAAACAAGTGTAGTCAGTGTTGCATCTGGGTCTGGTGTTGCGCTGATAGCATCAAGTAACCTTGTCACGATCGCTGCAAAAAAATGTCGACATCGGCGACTTGATAGAAAATGCGATGACTCTTCACTCAAAGCCGTTACCATTCGATATGCCTGAGAAATATTGCGGAATCCACGAAGGCTTAATACGCTTTCAATCAGTTCTTTCGGCGGCTTCGGATCAAGAATAAGATCAACTTCTGCTGTTGGGGCTGACTCTCCGGGGAAAGCATCGTGAAGCAGATGGTCAAGAATTCTCCTATTCAGTCGGGTTGCTTCTTCAATATCTCGACGAAGTACATTTTTTGCATTGGGATGACTTCCATACCTAAGACGACTCGCAAGACGAGCAAAATCATTATCATTTTCAGGCAACCGATGCGTCTGCCTGTCATAAAGAATTTGGAGTCGATGCTCTACTGTTCTGAGAAGCCGATAGTTTCGCTCGAGTATTTCTCTTTCCTGATCATTAAGGCTGCCATTGGCTGCTAAGCGTTGAATAGCCTCAATCGTATTACCGACCCGTACTTCTGGCTCATCACCTCCATTGAGTAATTGAAGAAATTGAATTGTAAACTCGATGTCACGAATTCCACCACGGCCTGTTTTTAGATCCGCAGAATCAATTCCCTCACGAATGGATCTCTGTTCTATCTGCCGCTTGAGAGCCCGTATTCCGCTAATTTCCGTCCGTGGTAGCCACCGACTATAAATCCAGGGTTGAAGTTCGGCGAGCAACTTCTCGCCTAAGGGCCTATCACCAGCAATACACCGAGCTTTTACCCAGGCCTGCCGCT
>Ga0233431_1003311_pt1 | contig 19738 bp, 16 predicted proteins | sample SI_118_April2016_FD_179867 | JGI IMG/M metagenome (GOLD analysis project Ga0233431, IMG submission 179867) | Seawater microbial communities from Saanich Inlet, British Columbia, Canada - SI_118_April2016_200_MG | ecosystem: Environmental > Aquatic > Marine > Inlet | place: Canada: British... | reverse complement strand
AGTTACAGACAAAGAAATGGAAGAAGTTGTGATATATGGTGATGAATTTCATCCAGAATGGAATTATACGATTGCACCAAGATAAACAGCAAATCGTTTAATTTATATTATTACACTTCCTTAATATTACGGTGCCAGACTCTCCAGCATTATTAAACGCGTCAATTGCGTTTTGTATACTTTTACCAGGAGATACATAGGTTGGATTAGGTGGTTTTTCAGTTGCCATTGCAGTAAAACTAAATCCAGCACTCATTAAGGTTAATATTAATGTCAATAAAATCTTTTTCATTTTCCCGTCCTCTTTTAACGTATTGTTATTTTATCAATGTCTTTGTTCGTTTACTTTTTGATTTTTATTTAGGTTGTACGATTTAGCCTCTCTTATGAGAAAATCCCACGTTAATTTGAGCAAGTTTCACGCCAAACTTATTTTCTTAGAGAAAATAATTAAAAATAGTTGGGGAATATTTTATTGCGTAGTTCATTAAAAGAATTTCAAAAATATATAAGTACTTGTCGTTATATCTTTTATCAGTATTGACGAAAAGATGTCTTTCGTTGCAAAAATAATTTTCAAATTTTTTTATTATTGTAATTTAAGATCAGGTAAAAAGGGAGAATATGCTAGCAAAATATAAAGGTTGTTTACACTACTGTATATACTCAAATTGAATAAAAAGACTAAAGTAATATTTGCTATTTAAACGGAAGCAATATATTTATTTGATATGAATAAGACTTAAGGGGGAAATTTTAGTTATTGTGTTTTTATACTTTGACCCTTTATACACCAGGAAGTAAAAATAAACTTAAGGAATTATTAAATATTAGTCCTATTTTTGATAAAGATGGTAAGATGGATTCAATAACTTCAAGTATTCTAAATATTACAGATACAAAGATTATAAAAAATAGACTACTGCTCTTAGAAAATTGTGTAAGTAAATTCGATGAACTTATTTGGATAAAAGAATCATTCCCAAAATAAAAATTTCTTTTTTTATCAGATTCAATTAAAGATTTTTATTATATAGATAAAGACAGTGCAATAAATCAACCTGAAATATTTCTTTCATTTATACATCCTAAAGACCTTTCTTATGTGAAAAAGCAATTAGTATTCTTTGAGCAGCAGTCTAAAATTTTATCTACTGAATTAGAATATCGAATAATAGTCGGTGATGATAATGAAATTAAGCATATTAATGAAAAAAGATTTAGACTGATAAACAGCCCGTCAATCTCTTACAGATTAATACGCGATATAAGTGATAGTAATTAAGAATTAAGAATTAAGCATTAAAAACTCAAAACTCAAAACTCAAAACTCGCACGAAGTGCGTTACTATATTATCTATTTTGAATAAGGAAGAGATGAATGGTGTAGTATAATTTTAACTTTTCCATCCTTATTCTTTATATATCCGAATGTATATTCAACTTTAACAGCTTTCCCTTTTTTCGGTGTAAAGAAATATTCACCCATAGCCATAGCCATATTTCCGTGTATATATATGCCTGTATTTTTAAATGTAACTTTTGTCCATGGTTCGAGTGCAAAACCTTTATCTTGCGGATAATTTGTGTTGTGGCCTACAAAATAGGAAATTGCACCTTTTTTAGTTTTACGGAAAGGTCTAATAGAAGCTTTTGTTGGTTTAAATAAAACTTCTCCTGTCTGATAATCATAAAGGTCATTTACTAATTCAGTGGCATCTTCTTTGTAATCTTTATGTTCAGTATATGCTTTTCCTACTGAAACAAGATCTTTCCCCCACTCTTTTTGTGCTTGAATAATTTCACTTTTAGTTATACCTGCTTCACTGGTTAATGATAATCCTATTAGTAGAGATAGTATAAAAGTTAGACTTAGTACTTTTGCATATTTGGTGCTGTTTGTTTGAATCTTCATCCTAAAATCCTCTTCTTTGATTTGATATTATTGATTTATAATTACTTTTTGTTTTTTCTAAAGACTATATTTTAGAATTTATGATTATTTGTGATGCACATTGCCTGATGTGTAAAAAGATGTATTAGAATGCATAATACCACCATCTTTATTGCCTGAAAATAGACTACTTATCACAGTGTTGTTTGGAGAGTGTTTTGTAGGAGAAGCAAGTAAGAGTCCATAGCCTTTGTTGTTTAAAAAAGAACAGCCAGAAAAAAATAGCCTTGTTACTCCTGTGTCTTGTATTGCTTTACCTGGGGTATACTCTGTATGAGCAAGGAATACGCCATGATTGCCATTGCCGTAAATCATAAGATTGTGAAATTTAAGATCTTCTGAATCTCTTACAAAAATTCCTACGTCTTTGTTATTTTTTATATAACCATTACTAAAAGTAACGTATTTCAATTTATTATCTAAACTAATGCCTGCACCCCTATTATCATAAGATAGGAAATTGTTTACCTGAATATCTTTACTGTCATAAAACGCCAGACCGTCATAATAATTATTATGGAATGAAGAATTATTTATGAAAACTCTTTTAGATTTCCAGCTTATAACAATGCCGCCGCTTCTTGTATCATAAATATCTACATTATTTATCCAGAGATTATCTACAGTTCTTACATCAATACCATTGTTTCGTATCCATTTTTTTCCAGAATCAAACTCCGAGGTTTGATTTTTCATATTTCCATCAATTTCTATATTTGATATGTGTATATTTTTTATAAGATCTTTTTTTGTGGGAGTTTCTTTATCTGTACCTATTAATATAACAGGTTGGTTTACATTATTTGCCAGTTTTAGGAGTGTACCTCTTTCCCCGTTAATTGTTACATTTGAACGATTAATATGTAATCCTTCATGGAGTATATAAGTTCCTGCATTTAGTTGAATAGTGCCGCCTTTGGCAGGTAGAGAATCAATGGCTTTCTGTATATTATCTTTGTCGGTAATCGTAGCAGCATATATTATTACTGTTGAAAACAGTAGGATTAATATGAGTAGACTTTTACTTGCTAGTTTAGACATTTTATAAATTTATATCCCCTTTAATTTTTATCTAATTAAGGCCATTAATTCTAATAATACAGGTAATATTAAATTCTGCTATCCAAACTACATAAAAATATGTAATATCAGGTATGATTTTTATTTATTTCCAATTTTTGAATCTGAATAGTATCTTTTAATATGCTGAAATTTAAGAATTATGATTATTTAGAAAAAATAATTATATAATTTTATTTGTGATTATCGGAGGAATTTAAATTGAATATTAAAAAATTGATACATAATAAACATTTTTGGATCGGTGTAATAGTTTTGGTGTGTACTTTGGTCGCTATAATAGGATATTACGAATATTATTCATATTATCCTTCTACAGAAGATGCTTTTGTGAAAGCATATATAGTGCCTATGTCTACCAATATCAGTAATAAGATTGAAAATGTATATGTAACAAATAACGAATATGTAAAAAATGGAACTCTTCTGTTTACAATATATAAAAAACCATATGAAATAGCAGTAAATAAAGCTAAGGCAGATTTGCTTCAGGCTAAACAAAATGTAAAGCTTGCTGTAATAAATGCTCACCTTGCAGAGATATCTGTAAGAGAGATCAAGGCTAAATATTTACTTGCTGAACAAACATATAAAAGATTAACATTTTTAAATAAAAGAAAAATTATATCAGACCAGAAAGAAGATGAAGCAATTAGTAATTATAAAGTCTGCAGAGAGCAGTTTATTTCAGCCGTATCTGTATTAAGACAAAAAAAACAGAAAATTGAAGTAGCTAAAACAACAATAAAAGAAGCATCTATTGAATTAAATAATGCTAATTTAAATTTAAGCTATACGAAAATTTATGCACCTGCCAACGGATATGTTAGTGATTGGCATCTTGCTCCTGGTGAATATGTTAGTAAAGGAGAAAAACTATTTGCGTTTATTGATTCAGATCAATGGTGGGTTAGAGCTAATTTTAAAGAAACAGATATAAAAAGAATTAAACCTGGACAGAAAGTAAGCATATATATTGATATGTATGGCAGAACTATAAAAGGAAAAGTGCAAAGTATAGGATTTGGAAGCGGTGTTACTTATTCTTTAATTCCTTCTGAAAACTCAACAGGTAATTGGGTAAAGGTAACTCAGAGATTTCCTGTAAAAATACTAGTCAGTAATAAAAATTTAAATTGTCCTTTACGAGTTGGGGCCAGTGTTGGTGTTACAATAAATACGACAGCTTAAAATTTTTCATCGGAGATTTAATTATGGAAAGTTTATGGAGCAAAAAAAAGACTATAGTGGCACTTACTCTTAGTGTGTTAACACTGGTTGCACTTATAAATGTGACAATTGTAAGTGTCGCTCTTCCATATGTTATGGGATCTATAGGAGCAAATTCAACACAAGCTTCATGGATAATGTCCGGTTATATTATTGCTGCAACAGTATGTATGCCTTTGACAGGTGTTATTGCTAAATTACTCGGCCGAAAAAGAGCTATACTTTTATGCTGTATCATACTTGCCATTACATCAATCCTTTGTGGACAGTCAACATCTCTGAGCGAAATAATGACTTTTAGAATAATTCAGGGGATAGGAGGTGCATTTGTACCCAGTCTGACAATGGGATATATAATTGAAACTTTCAATGATGAAGAAAGACCTAAAATTATTTCAATATATACATTGATGATTATTGCAGGTCCCAGCCTGGCTCCTATTTTGGGTGGTTTCATTACTCAGGAACTCAGTTGGAGATGGATTTTTTATTTGAGCACACCTTTTTGTATAATATGTTTTGCCATTTTGGCTAAGTATATGAAAGAATCTAAACGTGAGCCGATTAAAATTGATTATATAAGTTTTTTCTTTTTATGTATGGCTATTGGTTCTATAGAATTTTTTATTAATGATGGTAATAACAATAACTGGTTTGGGTCTAGAGTTGTTACAATTTCATTAATAATCGGTATAATATTTTTGGTGTTTTTTATTTGGCGTTCAATGCTAGGCAAATCAATAATAGATTTTAGGATATTTAAATACAAAAATTTTCTACTGGCGTGTATTTTGCTTGTGAGTTATATGTGTATTGTTTATTCCGTTGTGTGCTATTTCCCTTTGTTTCTGGAAAAATCTTATAACTTTCCTGTTGAAACAGCTGGATTGGCGGTGGCTCCACGTGGATTAGTCGGAATACTATTAACACCTTTTTTAGCTAAACTCTGCAAAAAGTTTAACTGTAAACATTTATTAATTGTGAGTATTCTCTGTTTCTGCCTGTCTGGTTATTTTCTTTCCCGATTAAGTCCCGGAGCAAGTATTATATATTTATTACCTCCTATTCTTCTTCAAGGAGTAGCATTTGCACTATTTTTCATGCCTATGATGTTATTGGCATATCATAAATTCCCAAAGGAACTGTCAGATCAGGCTGGTGGAGTTTATAATTTTTTCCAGATGCTTGGTTCGTCATTTGGAGCAGCCTTAGGTGCAATATTAATTACACACATGAATCAGCTAAATTGGAACAGCATAGCAGGATATATTTCGCCTTATAATATTAATTATAAAATATGGATGCAGAATTGTTCTGCTGAAATAGCCAGTCATACCAGGACAATATTAGCTTCATCTATAGTAGAAAACTGTTCACATTTTTTAACTTATATAGATCTGTTTTATTTTGTGATGATTGCCTGTGCTATTGTAGCTATTATACCTTTGTTTTTGAACAAAATTGATAAACATACAGTATAAAATTAGAATAGGTTATTTATAAACTTTCGATTGTTTTTCTAAATAGATAATTGGTTATCAATATTTTAATGGCTATAGTTATCTGCAACGAAAATGCTTCTGAAAGCTTTGCTCAATTATTTTACAAATAAAAATATAACTCAGACCTATAATGCTGGACTTAAAAGAATATTTATATCATTTAGAAAAATTAGTTAATATTGAGTCAGGATCTCATAATATTTCTGGCACTAAAAATATGGTTGATTATATAATTGACTTACTATCTCCACATGGATTTAATATAGAGATTAATTATCCTGATAATAATTTTGGTCCCTGCCTTTTAGTTAATAATGGTAAGCCTCCATATGATATCTTAATATTGGCTCACTCTGATACGGCTTACAATGAAACTATAACGAAGGATTGGAAGTTTACAGCAGATGATAAAAAAGCTTATGGACCAGGGATAGGAGATATGAAATCGGGTCTGTTAATGGCTTGTTTTGCGTTAATTGAATTAAAGAGAAATAACAGATTGCCTAAAGTGTGCCTTGCAGTTAACAGCTCAGAAGAAATAGGCTCTGCGAAAATAAAAAAATGGGTGATCAGGCAGGCGGATAGAAGTAAATGTTCACTTGTAATGGAAATGGGAAGAAGTTGTGGCTCTTATGTTATGAATCGCAAAGGCTGGACAGACCTAAAGATAGATTTTAAAGGTGAAGCAATGCACTCTTCGCATTATCCCAAATATGGTAAAAATGCTATAATAGAAGCTTCTAAATGGATTGTTGAACTTGCGAAACTGAATAGTCTTGATTTAGGTACTACTGTAAGTCCTGGCTTAATCAGTGGTGGATGTGCTGTAAATACAATTGCAGAAAATGCTTCTGTGGAAATTAATTTAAGATATTCTTCTAATGATGAAAAAAATAAAATTTTAGATTATATTAATGACTTAAAAATTCAATCTGAAAAATTAGGTTTTCAAATTAGTGTTGATGTTGTAACTACTACTTACCCACTTGTTGCAAATAAAAAGGCGGAAAAAATTGCATCTTTAATGAATGATATAGGAATCAAAGAGGGAATTAATCTAACATGGAAAAATACCTCAGGCGGTTCTGACGGCAACTATGCAGCAGAAGCCGGTATTCCAATAATTGATGCATTGGGACCTGTTGGTGAATTTGCGCATACATATAAAGAATTTATCTATCTTGATTCAATAGTACCAAGGTATAGAATGCTTATAAATTTAATAAAGACAATACCGGATATCTTAAATTAAGCATAGAATTTTTCTCGAAAAATGCTAAAATGTAAGAAATTGCTTATCTCTAATAAAACATAAAATATATTTCAAAAATAGGTATATATATATGATAGAAAAATGTAAGAATATTAAATTGCAATTATTTATTCTATTAACAGTTTCTTTATTAATTAAATTATGGGGGATTTGCTCTTTTGAACTGATTTATGAGGAAGCCTATTATTTAACTTATGCTAATTATCCTGCTATAAGCCAGTTTGATCATGCGCCAATGGTTGGTTTTATGGTCCTTTTTACTACTTTAGGAATGATTTTAAAAAGCACATTTTTTCTTAGATTAGGTCCACTTCTTTTTGGTATGGGATCTGTTATTTTTATTTATATGTTAGGTAAAAAATATAGGAATAAAAGAACAGGTCTTATTGCCGCATACATGGCTTCAATAAATATTTATGTCTTTATGTATTGCGGAATGTTTATTATGCCGGACAATGCAATGCTGTTTTTCTTCCTCGTGTCTTTTTATTTTTTCTCAAATATAATGCTGGATGATGCTTCTAAAGCGAAGAAAAAAGATATCTTTTTTGCCTTTCTGTTTTTCGGACTCGCTATTTACTCTAAATATCAAGCAATTTATATCGGCTCAGGTGTTCTGCTGTATATAATATTTTTTAATAGGGTATGGTTTAAAAAAATATCAATTTATATCGCTACCATAATACCGCTTATTTTTATTGGTTTGATAGTATATGGTAGTTATCTGTTAAATTTTGCCGGTTTGGCATATCAGGATAATCGTATACATACTTCTTTGGCTGATCTTAGTTTTGGGCACTTAGGACAGCAGATTAGTGCACAGATTGCAGTAACCAACGGAATTAACTTTGTTATAATTGTACTTGCAATAATTTTCTTTAAAAAGAAAAAATTTATGCCTAAAAAATATTTTTGGTTAATTCTTTTTGTAAGTGTTCCTCTTATTTTAACTGTACTTTATATTTCATTATTTGGCGGTACGAATGCACAATGGACTGGACCTGCATACGCAATTTTATTAATAATTGGTGCAGCATATCTGGACTCAGTTTTGAAAACGCTTAAGTTCCCGGTAATAGTAACTTATGTAGTACTTGCCCTGTTTATTTATCCTATGGGTGCAGTTAGTTTGGGGTGGTATTATCCTTCCAAACTTCTTAATCGTGGAATATCACAAATAAGATATGGTAGAAATGATTTAAGACTCTTTTTATATGGTCAGGAACAGGCACGTCAAGTTTATGACAAGTTTGTTAAAGAAAATCCTCAGTATGAAAACTTGCCGCTTGTTTCATTTTCATGGAGAACTACAGCAAATCTAAATTTTTATATAGGAAAACCTGAAAAAAGAGACGTTTATACTTTTGGCGGACTTGGGGATATGCATACATATTATTGGATTGATAAAACTTATCCGAAATTAAAAGCTGGCAGTAACGCAATCTATATGACATTGACATATAAATACGTAGTTCCTGACACTAGATTTTATAATAAAGCTGTATTGCTTCGTAAAGTTCCGATATATATGTTTGGTGAAATTGTAGAATATTTATATATATATGAAATGCAGGGTTATAAACCTGACAAAATGAACATCCTGGAACGTTTCATAGACCAGAGCAGATTCGGCTGATTTATTAGATTCCTATTGTGCGCTATAAGTTCTGAATAATTTGTTCAGATAAATTTGTCGCCTTTCTTATTGAGTGGATTGAAATATTATCGTTCTTGAGTCTGGTTGCTATTTTTAACTTTAAATTGTATTCGATGGTGGATTTACTTTTATCCGTTATGTCTTGTTCTATATAGGCAACGCAGTTTTTAATTTTAGTATCGATTAAAGTCGATTCTATTAATCTTATAGAACCGTCAGCTTTGATTATTCTAAATGTCCTTTTCTGCGGTGCTTTCACAAATGTTCCATCCAGCCAATCTTTGCCGAGCTTTTCTTTGTCTTCAGGATGCAAACAGTGATTTAACCAGAAATCTTTATGTGTCGTGAATTTATCAGGTGGATAGCCATACATATTCAGAGAAGACTTCGAGACATAAAAAAGTTTGTAGTGCGGCGGTGGTGTGAGCAGCCAGACGACATGCTGAGATTCGTTGACTGCAATTTCTAAAATTCGTCTTATTTCTTCAGTATTTTTTTTCTCTGTTATATCAACAAATGTTCCGACGACACCTGCCGATTTACCATTACCGTCTAAAATTGGCAACTTTGAAATCAATCCCCATTTTTTCTTTCTTGTCCCTGGTATATATCCTTCATAATTGATTATCGGTTTTTGAGTTAGCAATACTTCTTTATCCTGCTGACTGTTGTTTTTAGCTTCCTGTTTGGCAAAAAAAGAATAATCATCTTTGCCCTGTGCATCGAAATCCAGTGGTATCGATAGTGTATTTAAGAAATTCTTATTTACTACAATGTATTTCAGATCAGATCCTTTAAGGTAAAACATTGTACGCATAGTCGAAAGTAGAGCATTTACTATTATTGATGTGTGTGTGAGCTGGTCATTAATATTCTTAATATTCCCTATAACATTTGCTAGGTTTTTTTCTCTGGATCTAACGTTTTGATCTGCTGCAGGAGACCAGTAATTTAATGAATCTGAAATATTTAATCCTGATAAACTATCCTTAGAAATTATATCTGAAATATTACTGACATCTGTTTCCAGTGTGTTTGCCAGCATTCTTATATTCGCTTCTGATGGTGACCTTTTATTTGATTCCCATTCCCAAAGTGTCGAGCGTGAAATTCCGGAAGCTTTGCAGAATTCGGTTATTGAATATCTTTTTACTCTTCGTAATTCCTTAAATTTATCTGCATAAAATTTCATAATTAAACCTATCGAATAAGACAATTATGTCTGATAATAAGACAATTCTATAAGATAACACTTTTTTTTTATTTTTCTTTATCGAAAAAATTTAAATTTTAAATAAGTTCTAACTATGCAATTTATTTTATTTAATATATTAGGAGCTGAAACATGGTTATAATTGATGGAAATACGCTAACAATTGAAGATGTAATTAATGTAGCTAAAAACTTTGAAGAAGTAAGTTTATGTTCTGATTCAATTGAAAAAATAAATAGTTCTAGAGCTTTTGTTGACAAAGTGGTTAAAGAAGAACGTGCTGTTTATGGAATTAATACCGGTTTTGGAGAGTTTGCAAATAAATCTATTTCCAGTAATGAAGCAGTACAGTTGCAACTTAATTTTGCACGTAGTCATTCAGTAGGTGTTGGAGTACCATTTCCTGAAGATGTAGTAAGAGGTATTATTTTACTGAGAGCAAATTCTCTTGCAAAAGGTTTCTCAGGTGTAAGGCTTGTTGTTATACAAACTTTATTAGAATTTTTAAACAAAAAAATTTATCCATATGTACCTTCGCAGGGATCTGTAGGTGCAAGCGGTGATTTAGCACCATTAGCACATTTGGCTTTAGCTTTAATAGGTGAAGGAGAATGTCTTGTTGACGGTAAAAGAGTTGAAGCTGCTGAAATTTTGAAAGAACAAGATATTAAACCACTAGAACTGAAGGCAAAAGAAGGTTTAGGATTGACAAACGGCACACAGGCTATGGCTTCTTTGGGATGTTTAGCAGTTACTGAAGCTGCTAATTTAGTTAAAAATGCACAGATAGCCGGGGCAATGAGTCTTGAGGCTTTATTGGGAACGGCAAAAGCTTTTAATGCTAAAATTCATGAATTAAGACCGCATCCTGGTCAGATTCGCTGTGCCTCTAATATGCGTAATCTTTTAGAAGGCAGTAATATTATTGAGTCACATAAAGACTGTTCCAAAGTACAGGATGCTTATACGCTTCGCTGTATGCCTCAGGTTTACGGTGCGGTTATTGACACTATAACTTATGTCGAAAATGTTTTAAGTATTGAAATAAATTCAGCTACAGATAATCCTCTTATTTTTCCTGAAGATGATGAAGCAATATCAGGTGGTAATTTTCATGGTGAACCTCTTGCTTTTGCAATGGACTATTTAGGAATAGCATTGTCGGAAATAGCTAATATATCTGAAAGAACTATTGATAGACTGGTTAATCCTCATAAATCGGGTTTACCTCCATTCTTAATTAATAACGGTGGTTTAAATTCAGGATTTATGATTGCACAATATACAGCTGCTTCATTAGTATCAGAAAATAAAGTACTGGCTCATCCGGCAAGTGTTGACTCTATTCCTACTTCTGCAGGTCAGGAAGACCATGTAAGCATGGGAACAATTGCATGTAGACATGCAAGAGATATTGCTAGAAATGTAGAACATGTATTAGCTGTCGAAATGCTTTGTGCCGCACAGGGAATTGATTTCTGGTCATTCACTCCTGGAAAAGGTACGAAACCTGCACATGATAAAATACGTGAACACATAACTTTCATGAAAGAAGACAGAGCTATTTATAAAGATATGGAAAATGCCAGAAAACTTATTAATTCTGGTGAAATAGTAAGAGTAGTTTCGAAAGCAGTAGAACTTATATAATTTAATTGTTAATGATAAATGGTTAATTATTAATGTGCCTTAAATAATATATGAAATCTAATTTTAAATATATATAATTTACATAGAAATAAAGGAGTAATTGTTATGAATACAGAAAGACCTATGTATATGGAATTGAAACCTTCTAAACCGATTAAGGCTAAGAGAGGTAGTGAATTAAGATGTAAAACATGGGAAGCAGAAGCTGCTTTAAGGATGCTTGAAAATAATATTGACCCGGAAAATGCACTGATTCCTGAACAGCTGATAGTTTATGGCGGAGCAGGTAGAGCTGCTAGAAACTGGAAAGAATATCATAAAATAGTTGCTGCTTTGAAAAAACTTGAAGTAGATGAAACTTTAATAGTTCAATCAGGTAAAGCGGTTGGTATCATCAAAACTTATCCGAATAGCCCTAAAGTTTTAATTGCAAACAGTAATATTGTACCTGCATGGTCAACTCAGGAGAATTTTGATATTTACGATAAAATGGGACTGACAATGTATGGTCAGATGACAGCAGGAAGTTGGATATATATAGGGACTCAGGGTATTTTGCAGGGAACTTTCCAGACACTGGCTGCTATCGCTGATATACATTTTGGCGGCACTTTAGCAGGCAGATGGGTTGTTACCGGCGGATTAGGAGGAATGAGCGGTGCTCAGCCATTATCTGTAACAATGAATGATGGTGTGGTTATAAATGTAGAAGCAGATGCTGAAAGAGTAAAAAGAAAAGTTGATGAAGATTACTGTGATAAAATGACAGATAGTCTTGATGAGGCAGTAGTAATGATGCAGGAAGCAGTAGCCGCTAAAAAACCTTTATCTATTGGGTTAATCGGTAACTGTGCTGAAGTTTTACCTGAATTAGTAAAAAAAGGTTTAATACCTGATATTGTCACAGATCAGACTTCTGCTCATGACCTTATGGATTATGTTCCTATTGGAGATTTTAAGGAAGTAATGAAACTTAAAAAAAGTAATCCTGAAGAATATAAAAGAAGATCTCTTGATGCAATTAAACTTCATACTCAGGCTATTGTTGATATGCAGAGCAAAGGCGCTATTGCTTTTGATTATGGTAATAATTTGAGAGGGCAGGCAGAAAAAGGCGGTCTTAAAATTAGAGATGAAAAAGGTAAATTTTTATATCCAGGTTTTGTCCCTGAATATATTCGTCCACTATTCTGTCAGGGACGTGGTCCATACAGATGGGCAGCACTTTCTGGAGATGTTTCAGATATAGATAAGCTTGATGATTTAGTTCTTGAAATGTTTCCAGATGATAAAATACTTTCACGCTGGATAAAACTTGCTAGAAAGTCAGTTCCTCAATGGGGACTCCCAAACAGAGTCTGCTGGCTTGGTTTAGGTGACAGAGCTAAATTTGCTCTTAGAATAAATGAAATGGTTAAAACAGGTGAACTTAAAGCTCCTATTGTTATTGGCAGAGATCACCTTGACTGCGGTTCTGTAGCTTCACCAAATAGAGAAACAGAAGATATGCTTGACGGCAGTGATGCTATTGCTGACTGGCCGTTATTAAATGCAATGTCAAGTGCTGTTTGCGGTGCTGACTGGGTGTCAATTCATAATGGTGGCGGTGTAGGTATTGGAAATTCAACACACTGCGGTCAGGTTATTGTTGCAACAGGTACTGATGAAAAAGCTGAAGCTATTCAGCGTGTTCTTACTGCTGACCCTACATTTGGAGTTTTTAGACATGCTGATGCAGGTTATGAAGATGCAATAGAATGTGCTAAAGAAAAAAATGTTAAAATTCCCGGAATTACGGTTTAAATAATTTTAGATTGTAGATCTTAGATTTCAGATTGGATGGATAAAGGTAAATAGAGTATTATCTTTATCCATTGCTTAAAACTTAATCCAGCTTAGCTGGAAAGGGGTTGGGGGCTAGTGGTTAGGGGCTGGTGTTTCGTGAACTGTAGCCCAAAATTAGGAACTGGTGATTAGTGGCTAGGGGTTGGTGGTTTGAAATCCTAGGCTAAAGGCTAATAGACAAGAGCCGGAAATTTAATTTTATAAAATTGAACTTAGAACTTAAAACCTAAAACTTAGAACTTAAAACTATATATTAATCGGAGATTAATTTATGAATAGAATAATTGAATGTGTTCCAAATATTTCTGAAGGCAGAAATAAGCAGGTCATAGATACTGTCGTAGAAACAATAAAAAATGCAGCCGAAGGCATACAGGTGTTGGATGTTGATCCTGGATATGATACAAACCGTACAGTTATTACTTTTGTAGGTGAACCGGAAGCTGTTGAAGAAGCTGCATTTCAATGTATCAAAAAGAGTTACGAACTTATTGATATGAGTGTTCATAAAGGTGCTCATCCTAGACAGGGTTGTACTGATGTATGTCCTATCGTTCCTGTAAAAGATATTACAATGGAAGAGTGTGTTGAAATAGCTAAGAGGCTTGGGAAAAGAGTTGCTGACGAATTAGCTCTTCCTGTTTATCTTTATGAAAATGCTGCTTCAGATGAAGAAAGAGAGAATCTTGCTTTTGTCAGAAAAGGCGAATATGAAGGTCTGTCAGAAAAGCTTTCTGTATTGAAACCTGACTTTGGACCATGCAGGTACAATGATGCAGTAAAAAAAGGCGGTGCAATAAATATCAGTGCAAGAGAGTTTCTTATTGCTTACAATATAAATTTAAATACCCGTGATCGTGCTTTGGCTAGAGATATTGCTTTTGCTGTTAGAGAAGCAGGTAGAGCTAAAAGAGATGAAAACTGGAAGATTATCAGATACGAAGATGGCACTGCTGTAAAAATACCGGGCCGCTTAAAATCAGTTAAAGGAATTGGCTGGTATATAGATGAATATGGTATAGCTCAGCTCTCTTTTAATTTAACCAATTATAAAGTTACTCCGCTACATGTTCTTTTCGATGCATCAGTAGAAGAAGCAGCAAAACGTGGATTGAGAGTTACAGGCAGTGAACTTATTGGTCTGATTCCTAAAGAAGCTATTTTGGAAGTAGGAAAGCATTATTTAAGAAAAGCTAAACGTAATGTTGGTGTTCCTGAAAGAGAATTAATTCATATAGCATCGAAATCTCTTGGACTTAATGAAATTACACCGTTTGATATGGATGAAAGAGTTCTTGAATATAATATCTTTAAACAGGGTCAGCTATGCACAATGAAACTGGATGACTTTATTGATGAAGTTGGTAAAGATTCTCCTGCTCCAGGTGGTGGTAGTGTTGCTGCATTAGCCGGTGCATTAGGGGCAGGGCTTGGATCTATGGTTGCCTGTTTAACACCTGCTAAAAGAGGCTATGAATCAACTTTAGAACCTTTGAGCGCAAGAAGTGAAAAACTTATTTCATGCCTTGAAAAGTTGAAGAAAAGTATTGATGCAGATACAGATGCTTTTAATGATGTTATGACTGCAATGAGAATGCCTAAAAAAACAGATGAAGAAAAAGTAAGAAGAAGAGAAGCTATTCAGGCTGGTTATAAAGTAGCAACGTTAGTTCCTTTTGATACAGCTGAAACTTGTGTGAAAGCAATTAAAGAACTGTTGGAAGTTGCTGAACTTGGCAATCCAAACTCTGCAAGTGATGTAGGAGTAGGTGCTCTTATGACTTATGCTGGTTTTGAAGGAGCGGCACTTAATGTAAATATAAATCTTCCTGCAATTAAAGATGAAGTTTTTAGAGCTGAGATGAAAGCTAAAGTTGAAACATTAAGAGCTAGAGCCATTGAATATAGAGATAAAGTATTAGCTGCTGTTAACAAACATATAGGTATATAATTGTCACCTGGAATATTTTGTCTATTAATTTTTTATTATAGAAAAAATGAACCGGGTTTTGGATGTTTGTCCAAAATCCGGTACTTATTCTTCTTCTGATAGATATTATTTATATTTTACTTGTTAATAGTAAAGTTATAAACAGATTCCTGATGGAATAGTTCACCTTTTTTTAGTGTTGTTGTAGGAAATGATGGAATATTGGGAGAATTTGGATAGTGTTGAGTTTCCATGGCAAAGCCTGATCTGTAACTGTACTTTTCCCCATTTTTACCTATTATTGGGGGTGTTTTTGGAAGATGGTTGCCTGTGTAAAACTGTACACCTGGTTGAGTTGTAAAAAGATTCATCTGTATTCCTGTTACAGGAGAATAAATCTTAGCTGCAGGCTTTAAATTATTTTTAAGCTCAGGTAAGGAGTTTTTGGGTTGTGTGAAAGTATTGTTAAGAATAAAATTTATATCATAACCCCAGGCATATTTTATTTGAGGATTTTTATTATCATTAATGTCCTTTCCTACTTTTTTCCAGTTTCTAAAATCGAACGCTGTGTTTAACGATGTGTTTACAGGTGCTATTTTGCCTGTTGGCACCTCCTTTGAGTTACATGGAGTGAAATTGTCCGCATAAAGTTTTAATATATGGTTTGTAACCTGTTCGTTTCCCTGACCATTGAGATTGAAATAAGTATGGTTGGTGAGATTAATAACTGTATCTTTATCTGACATTGCTCTATATTCTATATACATATTTCCGTAGTTATCTAGAAGATATTGGATTTTAACCTCAAGCTTGCCTGGAAATCCCCAATAAGTATTAGGTGTGGTAACAGAAAATTCGACACCGGTTTTATTTTTTTTGCGTATGATTTTGTGATCCCATACAAGTCCAACGAGGGGACCGGGATGTAGTACATTATCTTGGTCATTTATTACAAGATTTAGCTGATACTTTTTGTCGTTAAGTTGAAAGGCACCATTAGTTATTCGATTTGCAAACCTGGCAGGTATTGAACCGAAAAAAGTTTTAACTGAATTTATATCGTTAAAATAGCCTTCAGCATTATCATATCCAAGTACGACATCTGTTTGATTTTTATTCCTGTCAGGAACAATTATTGATTGAACTGTAGCACCGAGGTTTGTTACCTTTAAAGTAATATTATCACTACTAATAGTGTATCGATAGATTTCAATTGCTTTTAGTGTTTTTTGATCAGGCACTTTACCAAATTTTTCTTTCGAAATTGAAATATTAGCATAAGCAATTTGAGTGAATAATGTACCTGTTAAAATAATGAATAAAAAAGTAAACTTTAGGTTTTTCATAATTTTCTCATATTTAAAGAAGCATAAAAATAATATAAATTATATTTTATCAGTAGAAGAAAATAATTACAATATTAAATTATAAGTAATAAAACTTAGGAAAGAGTATAGTATTATGACTAAAATAGATCTTTTAATACACAATAGTTCGCAGCTTTTAACTTTGAGTGGCTCAACTAAACCCAGAGTTGGTAACGAAATGGGTGATCTTTCTATCGTTGAAAATGGAGCTGTTGCTGTTGATGACGGAAAAATAGTTGAGACTGGTTCAAGTAAAGCATTATTTAAAAAATATTCAGATGCCAAAGAAATTGTTGATGCAGGCAATAAATTAGTAATGCCTGGATTTGTAGATTGCCACACACATCTTGTTTTTGGCGGTTCAAGAGAATATGAACTCGGAATGAAACTTGCCGGAGCTACTTATATTGATATTTTAAAAGCCGGCGGTGGTATTCATTCAACTGTGGAGGCTACACGTAATGCCACTAAATCTGAATTAAAAGAAATTGCTAAAGAAAGACTGGATGCAATTATTAAGCATGGCACTACCACCATTGAACTTAAAACAGGTTATGGTTTAGATTATGCCACTGAGAAGAAACTTCTTGAGGTGGCAAAAGAAATAGCAGATGAAACAGATGTAGAAGTCGTGTCTACTTTTTTAGGTGCTCATACTATACCTAAAGGTGTTGATAGAAAAGATTATATTGACTGGATTGTAAGCGAAGCTATTCCTGAATTTAAAGATCTTTCAGAATTCTGCGATATTTTTACAGAAGATGGTGCATTTACTTATGATGAGACTAACAGAGTTTTATCCGCAGCCAAAGAGCATGGATATAAACTAAAAATCCATGCTGGACAGTTTAATGACCTAAAAGCAGCTGGTTTAGCAGCTGAACTGGGTGCTTATTCTGCCGATCATTTGGAAGCTGTTTCTAAAGACCAGTTGGATATTATGAAAAAAAATAATACTGTTGCAGTATTAATGCCCGGTGTTAATTTCTTTTTAATGGCAAATGACTATGCAAATGCAAGAGAAATGATATTAAATGGCAATCCTGTTGCACTGGCGACAGATTTTAATCCAGGATCAAGTCCCACATTCTCGATGCAGATGATGATAGCTCTTGGATGTTATCACTTAAAGATGTCTCCTGAAGAAGCTATTGTAGCATCTACTATTAATGCAGCCCATGCAATTGACAGAGCTGATAAAGTAGGTTCATTAGAAGTAGGAAAAAGAGCTGATATTTTAATTATGAACATTAAAAAACCTGCTGAAATACCATACTATTTTGGCGGTAATTTAGTAGATAAAATATACTTAAAAGGTGTTGAATATAATCATTAAAAATTATTGGTGTTGATTAAAAGAAAAATTCAGACCAGAAATTGGCCTGATTTTTTTTTGTAGGTGTCTAAAATTATCTGATTTAGAAACCATTTTTTCCATAAAAATAGTCATGATATGAATTTACCCACTCATCAACTGCAGTTCCTCCTTCTGTCGTATTGTCCCAGTTTATGGACCAGGTAACCATTCCTCTTATTCCTGGGTAACCATTTTTATTAATAAGGTTATATGCTCCGCCAAATGTTTCCCCTTTGGTTAAATAGTCCAAGGCTTCTATCATTTCTGAAGGTTTCATATAGCCACCTGCAGGTGCAGCAACTGGAGTTGCCGGACAGGCAAATCCAACCTGATCTTCTCTTAACGCAGGAAACTGTACTATCTCTCCTGTAACAGGGTTTTTAACAGGAAATCCTTTAAATAGCATTTCGGTCATTGCAACTACAAAATCTTTTGTGCCATTCTGATATTTCTGCCCGTCAAGTGCAATAATTCTATTTCCGGAACCGACATTCATATATTGCGGAGCAACATAAGTCATAACATCCTTTATTCCGTATATTAGAGGTATATAAGAACCATATACTCCCTGATAAGCTTCCATGCCCTGCTGAAGATTGCCTATTTCAGGCACGAGGGATATTACTATATTTTTTCCTGAATTACTGAAGTGCTGATGAATATATTTCAGTGCATCAATTAAATTTATAATACTTACAGTCTTAGGATTTCTAAAATCACCATCTCCAGGATCAAGTGATACAGATCCTCCTTCTAAATCAATATCCACGCCGTCAAAGTTATATTCTTCTATAATACTGATTACTGAATTAATGAAATCCTGTTTGGTATTATTGTTATTTAACTTTAACGAATGGGCTGCAGAGCCGCCAATTGATATAACAACTTTTCTTCCCTGCAGCTGCAAGTCTCTTATATCCTGTTTAAATGATTCTTCACTTTGAATATTAGTGTCAAGTGTAAATCTGATAGTAGGATCTGTTGAACTAACAGGTTCTGCAAAAGAAATATGTATTACATTATATTTTTTATTTACATTAGATAGTTTTATTGCCGGTGCGCCTGGATAGTTCCAATTGTGCCAGTTACCTACTATAAATTTATCTAAATCAGATTTTTTAAGTACAGTTATAAATACTGTTGCATAAGATATTATTCCGCCAGCTTCAATTTCATATAAGAATGAATCATTTCCTGTAAAATCAGCGTTAGATGAATACTTTATTTTGTTGTTTTCTATAGCTGCTGTTCCATTATCTGGATTCCCTGATATTCCTTTTATACTTATATTGGCACCTGTATCATTATTTAAAACATCAATTGTTACAGATATATTTTTATAAGTAGAAGAATTATCATCATTAGCTTTAATTTCTGCCAGTTGTTTTATAATTATGGAAACAGTTGCTGTAGCCTGTTGTCCAATACTGTCTTCTATAGTATATGTGAAAGTGTCATTACCGGAAAAATTTGTTTTCGGTGTATAAACTATTTGATTGTTTTGAATACTTGATGAACCGTTAGCAGGTTGTGTTATAGCTGTTAAATTTATATTATAGTTCGCCAGAAAAGTTTTGTCCCAAACTAATTTTGAGGTATAATTTCGACTATTTAGCTTTATAATATCGATTCGAAAATTATTCAAACTCTAACATGCAGGTTGATCATGGTCGAATC
>Ga0233431_1003308_pt1 | contig 19767 bp, 5 predicted proteins | sample SI_118_April2016_FD_179867 | JGI IMG/M metagenome (GOLD analysis project Ga0233431, IMG submission 179867) | Seawater microbial communities from Saanich Inlet, British Columbia, Canada - SI_118_April2016_200_MG | ecosystem: Environmental > Aquatic > Marine > Inlet | place: Canada: British... | reverse complement strand
ATTAAGCTTTGATGTACAAGATGATCAGCATGGTACAGCAGAGATCACAGTAACGGTAACAGATGACGGCACCGGTAATCTCACTGACAGTGAGACGTTCACATTTACAGTTAATCCGGAGAATGATGCGCCAGTCATTGAGACAAGTATGATAACTGTAAATGAGGATGAGACAGTAACTTTAACGGAAATAATGCTGGATGTATCCGATGTGGATGATACCAATGAGAATATCACCTTAACTGTAAGCGATGTATCGTATGGTACTTTTCAATTATATAATGTAGAAGTTACCAATTTTACATTTGCAAACATTGTCAATAGCAATGTCACCTTTGTCCATGATGGAGGTGAGGATGCACCAACAGCAAATGTTATAGCATCAGATGGTGAAGCACAGTCCAATTCGGGGGTATCTGAACCAATCACTTTCACCTTTGAAAATGTGAATGATGCACCAGTTATTATAAGTTCAAATGCGATAGACGTTGAAGAGAATCAGGCAAATGTTATCACAGTAATCGCTACGGATGTAGATGTACCAACCCAGACATTTACCTTTAATATTACGGGTGGACCGGACTATTCGTATTTCAGTATTGTTGAAGACTCAGGAGAATTGATTTTTATTTCAAACCCTGATTATGAGACGGAATTAGATGAAAATGCAGATAATATTTACATTGTTGAAGTAACTGTCAGTGATAATGGTGATCCGATTCTATCCGCATCACAAGAAATATCTGTTACTGTAACTGATATTAATGATGCACCAACTATCAATGATCAACTTAGTATTATTTCATATGATGGATTATTTACTGAAATTACTCCTGATTCATTAAGTATTGAAGATCAAGATGGAGATACTAATTTTACCGTTCATATTGAATCTGGAGATTACTATGAAATTGCAGGTGGTGATTCTATATCATTTTTTGTGCCCAACGAAATTATTGATCATTCCGTACAGATTACAGTAAATATGCGTGTTTCAGATGATAGCGGTGGAAATAGTGAAGTATTTGATCTATTAGTCACCGTGTATCGTACACAGAAGATACCGCTCTCTTCTGGCTGGAATTTGATATCATTGAATGTATTACCTCTTGATATGAATTGGATAGATTATTCCGGTTTTAATATTACAGGCGGGGTGCTTAATGATGTATCTAATCAATTTATTCGAGGATTTGTCGGTGGTGTAAATTATGGTTCAATTTCTCAAAATGATAATGGATGGTTTGATGAAATAAGCCCAATTGATACACTAGAGAGTATTTATTTGAAATTTAACGAAGAAATCAGCCAAGGTGATAATCTATATATTCGAAATAACTCCGTTATAACTTTGCCATTGACTGTTACATTAAATGAAGGGTGGAATTATTTAGGATATCCGGGACAAATAGAACAGTCATCGGCACTTTTTTTTGATGAGATAATAGGTAATTGTGCACTGAAGATGGTATTTAATATCAATGGTGAAAATTTAGTCACAGAGGATTGTGAAATTGCTGCAACAAATTTAGATATTGTCGAACCTGGACAAGGATATCTTTTAAAAGTTGATTCTGCTGTTGATTTCATAATTACTGATGGATCAAGTGATAACTTATTGACGAATGGAGATAGTGATCCTGAAAGGAACCGTGACATTGATTGCAACTTTGAACCGGTGTGGGGATATCCCTCTGGACACCCCTGTTTGACTGGGGATGGGGCTGGACTAATAACACCCCATGCTTTCTGGATACTTGAGAGTTTATGGGATGATTATACCTTGCAGGAAGATGACGAGATTGGAATATTTGACGGAGGTAATTGTGTAGGATCATACGTGATAACTCAAACTACAACCTACCCATTTAACTTAAGTACGAGTGCCGATGATACTGATGAGATTGGTGTGCAAGGATTTGCACCTGGCAATATTGTGTTGGCAAAGGTATATAAACAGGATCTAGGAGAAGAGATTGATGCTTATATTGAATTTTACAATGACATTAATGGTCTTGAATTAAGTAATCCAGATCCATTTACAGCATTGGAAGCATCATTTATTAAAATACTGGTAGAACCTCCTTCAACTCCATCTTGGGGCTCAGGAAATGGCCAGGTCACAAATCCTAATGGAAATAATCAGATCTATATCAATTGGAATACTTCCATTATAGGAAATGGTGATATAGTATATGATTTGTATCGTAGGGAGAACAATAATGATTTTATTGCTTATCAAGTTGAATTATCTGCTACGGATTATACCGATACTAATCTTATCAACAACACAAAATATGAATACTATGTGATCGCAAAAAACATAGTTGGGCAATCTGCTCAAACACCTACTTTAACAAGATACACTCCCCCAGGTGCGCCTGTTTTACCAGATAATGCAATAACAACAGGGTACAATTCTATTCTGTTTGATTGGTCTACCGATGATACACATCTCGGTAATGGTGCATTAGTAATAGACTATCAAATAAAGAGATTATGGGCTGTTCAGGTGAGTGATATTCATACAGAGTATTTTATAGATGATATACAAGCTGGATATGAAATTACAAATTTTGAAGACATTAATTTATTAAACAATTCTGAGTTTGGATATAAGGTTCGTTCCCATAATACCTCTGGATATTCGATATGGTCAGCTGAACAAATCTATTCTACAGATAGCACTGGTTTTTTAACAACATTTGATTCCACTTCAACCTTATTGACAGTTGGACAAAATTGTGAACCTCCTGACAATTATGTAGATGTTTTTTGGTTTCCAGTTGATGAAACTAATTTTTATAGAATTTACAATAAAAACTTACTTTTGGCTGATAACATTGATATCACCAGCTATCATCATTCTAATTTACCGAGCAGTGAAGATGTTTTTTATGTATTGACAAGTGTTAATAATGAAGGAGAGTCGTCTCCATCTCCTATTTACTTTGAGACAACATTAGGTGAGACAGAGCCACCGGCACCATTAAATCCTATAGCTATACCAGGACAAAATAGTCTGACATTATCTTGGGAGCCATCTCTGGGTTGTGGTAGTCCAGTGGGCGGTGATGCAGAAGACTATAATATTTATTTAGAGCCGGAACATGCATATTACACTTTTTCCTCGAACAATTCTCGTGTTGTTACAGGTCTAGAAGATAATACACTTTACATGTTTTCCGTTGCCGGCGTAAATAGTGAAGATTTAGAGGGACGATCGTCTGAGATATTTTCAGGAACAACCTCATTACCAATGGAGCCGACAGTACCTACTAATCTCCAAACTAATGGATTAAACCAGCGCATTAGATTATATTGGAATGCTTCAGATGGCTCACCTCCAATCACGTATCAAATTTATCGTGATAGTGTGTTTGTCACTAGTCTCTCTTATGCACCATCAAATAATAATCCATATTGGGATAATGATCTTGCGAATGGTGTAACATATGCTTATCAAATTACTGCAATGAACGAAGTAGGTGAATCTGGGCCAGTCGAGGATAATGTAACAACATTGAGTTCAAGTTCACTTGCACCGACCCCTCCATTTAATCTAAGCGGTGATTTTGAAATGAACTCTAGAGCATCTGAACTGATAGATGGTTTTGTAGGATTGACTTGGGTTCAGGCAAGTTTTGATGAATCACCTGATTTATTGGTTTGGGAAACGGTATATCAGCCATGTGATTTTATTTTTTCTGAACTTATGTACGATGGGTTTCCACTGCAAAATGGAGATGTAGTGGCAATATACGATGGAGAAAACTGTGTTGGATTTGGTGAAATTCCACTCTCTAACAATAAAATAACAACAAATGCTGATGATCCTGAGCCCGGTGTCACGGGATTTATCCCGGGTAATTCGGCATATTTTAAAATTTATATTTCTAGCGCTAATATTGTTGTAAATGCTATACCTTCTACTGATTTAGTATTTCAAATACAAGGTCAATTTGATAATATTGAGTTGACAGCAGTCCCAGAACATTATAGAATATATCGTGATAGTGAATTGATAGGTGAAGCAATTAGTAATAGTTTTCAAGATGAAAATATTGAAGCAGGAGAAGATTACACTTATGAAATAACGGCATTTTCTCCTGCTTTTATTGAATGGGAATTTGAATCTACGGTTTCAGATGAAATTATTATTTCCATACCAACCGAGTATTATCATTCACCTGTATTACAACAAATTGATAGTCAAGAGACTGATGAAGACGTAGAAAAAGTAGTTCAACTTATCGCCACGGATGAAGATGATGATGTGATAAATTTCTTTGTTCGACCAGTGAACTTAAATGTTCCAATTTCATGTGATGTTAATAATGGTATTTTGACATTAGAACCATCATTGAACTATAATAATGACTCTGGTGACACGATTATGGTTGTTGCTTATGATGATTTTGAAATGTTTGAGGAAAATACATTGATGGACACAGAGTATTTTAATATTGTTATTAATCCAATAAATGATTTACCTGAATTTATACCACATTTAGATCCGTCTTATTCGATCACCCCAGACACAATACAAGTTTCTGAAGACTTTTTGGATACTTTAGTAGTCCCTATTCAATTTTACATGATTCCAGATGATGAAACTGAATCCATTATTCTATTAGAACCACAGCAGGGTTCTAATCTTTTTAATCTTATTACAACTGACAATAATGGATACGATGACGGTTTTGCAGAAATTACAATTAATAGTATTGAGAATTTATTCGGAAACACAAATATAATATTAACTGCAACTGATGGTTTGAATGCAGAATTTTCTGATTCAATTACGGTAGTGGTTACTGGAGTGAATGATCCACCTATAATTATAGCATCAGAGACAATAACAAATGAAGATATTTTTATTGAAATTCTAATAGGTGGCTCTGATGTCGAAAATGATTCATTAAGTTTTACAATTGTGGATTTACCGTCTAACGGGGGTCTTGATCCAATTATTCTTATTGAAGACGATATTAGTAATGCAACTATAATGTATACACCAAATACGAACTTCTATGGTTCTGATTTTTTTACTTATTTTGTTATGGATAATGGGCTAACCAATAATTTCCCAGACCCAATGCAAAGTAATGATACTGTCCAAGTTAGCATTACGATTATTCCAGTAAACGATCCTCCTGTGTTTAGTTTAGAGAATGATGGAGTCAGTTATGATCAAGGTAATGTTGATGGTTTTGAGACAGATTTTACTACTGATCCAGCCAGTCCGATTATAACTGTCTCGGAGGATTTTGATGGAACCATTACTTTAAATGTGACTACAGCAGAGCCTTCGTGGGGTGAGAGTGATCATACTCCTCAATACACAATTAGTCCACCAACCATTGCATTTGCTAATATTGAAATTGATCCTGAAACTGGCCGTGTAACTATTACGGGCATATCACATTTGAATGGAAGTCAGGAATTCACCATAACCGCCAATGATAATCAAGGCACAGATTATGAAGGTGATCAAGACTGGGATTTTAACTTTACGTTGACCGTTGAGTCAATAAACGATGCGCCTTTAGTCAATTCTAATAATACAAATTTATCTGCCATAGATGAAGATAACTTAATTCCACCTGGAAGCACTGTGAATACATTGTTTGGTGAGAATTTTGATGACTCAACGGATGAGGTATCAGGTGGTAGTTCAGCAAATAGTTTAGCCGGTATTGCAGTAGTGATTAATAATGCAGCAACAGGGCAGGGAGTTTGGCAATATAATGATGATGGCTCTTGGATTGATATAGGAACGGATATGACAGTATCTACAGCGTTTGTTCTTTCCAGCGAGACATTAGTACGGTTTCTTCCTGAGCTAAACTGGAATGGTGTGGCAGGCTCTTTGGATGTTCATCTGATTGATAATTCTTCTGGATCTGTAGTTTCAGGAACTGCTGAGGATTTAACTGAAGTCGGTGGGGTTACTCAGTATAGTAGTGGGATGGTATCATTGGATACCATTGTGAATCCTATAAACGATGCGCCTTTAGTCAATTCTAATAGTACAAATTTATCTGCTATAGATGAAGATAACTTAATTCCACCTGGAAGTACTGTGAATACATTGTTTGGTGAGAATTTTGATGACTCAACGGATGAGGTATCAGGTGGTAGTTCAGCAAATAGTTTAGCCGGTATTGCAGTAGTGATTAATAATGCAGCAACAGGGCAGGGAGTTTGGCAATATAATGATGATGGCTCTTGGATTGATATAGGAACGGATATGACAGTATCTACAGCATTTGTTCTTTCCAGCGAGACATTAGTACGGTTTCTTCCTGAGCTAAACTGGAATGGTGTGGCAGGCTCTTTGGATGTTCATCTGATAGATGATGATATTGATTCTATAAACAACGGTGATATAGTTGATATGGGTGCTGGTAATGTTGGTGATACAACTTCATACAGCGTTGGTATAGTAACATTGAATATTGCCGTACTTCCAATTAATGATCAGGTAGTAATACTAGCTATAAATCCCACAGACACGCTCATATATAATAATGTTGAATTAGATGATCAGGTTTATCTTTATTATGAAATTTATGACATTGACAGTGATCAGTTGACTCTTACTTGGAAGGACACTGTAACTGATACGATCGTTGAACAAATAATCATTTCACATTTACCAAATATTTCATCCAATGAAGTTCTCGTCCCTGTCCATTCTGGAGAAAACATTTATTCCTTAACAGTTGAAGATAATGGTGAATCCAATGATGATGGTTACTCCGATGACAATATTAAAACGGATATGTTTAGCGAAACATACAATATTAACGTAATGACGCCTACAATTTCTATTCAAAACTCCCAATCATTAATAAGGAGTCCGCAACCAAGAAAGTTAACAGCACTCACTGTATCAAATGGCATTGTAGATAATACAATAAATGATGTAAATGATGTTTATTTGACAATCCCAGAAGATCTAGAATATGAATGGGATATTAGTGGTGTGGTTAATTATAATAGTTTATTAATTGATAATGTAACCATTTTAATTGAATCATCAAACATTCTGAAGCTAACCATACGGGGTAATTGGGGGACAAGTGATTCTTCCACTATAACCGGTCTCCAAATCCAACCTGTTGAGGGGTCTTCTGACATCTTAGGTAATTATTCTTTAAGACTTAATGCAATGGGATTAGAATCTTTATCTTACGACAATGCAAAAACTCAAAATGAAGTAATTATTGGTAATCCCACTGTAACAAATGGGGCTGAATATATGGTGATTAATGATTTGGTTGATGAGAACACTATTTGGAATTCAGACAATATCACCATTCATAATGGAAGTATAGGAGGATTTTTTAGACCTGGACATAAGCTTTATCTGAATATCGCTGATGGATCAGTTTTTAAATGGTATACCCCAAATATTTTTATTATAAATAGTACAAAAATATCTTTATATGACTTTAATGATTCAACTTTGATATTTGATATTATATCTCAATTTGAAGTAGACGAATTCTTTACTATTGAAAATGTTAAATTTGAGATTGAAAATTCATCATCACCGGATTATTTAGTATTTGATGTCCAAACAGAGTTTATAGATAATCCTGACTTAGTATATCCGGTAATTAGTTATAACATATTCTCAGCAGGTAACCCAACTTTTTATAGTGAAGCTGACCAATTATTCACTGTTGGAGACAATACTCAAACTCTGGCAGATATTTATCTGGTTGAGGATTCAATTTCCCCTGTTTTAGTAGATAGAGCTATCCATATCAATATCCCTGATATAATTGATATTAATTGGTCTGATGCTTTAATCACAGAAAATATTTGGTTATTCATGAATGCTGATTCATCTCATCCTACAAATATAATAATTGATGATAAGAGTTTAAAGATAGAACCACCAATCAATTTTGATCTTAATGCAGCAGATATATTGAGAATATCTGGGTTACAGGTTTCTGGATTTGATGAGAAAAGTGCTGATTGGTGGAACTTATCATATTCTGTTTTAAATCCGAATGATGATAATTTTGAAAATTACAGCAGTGTCTATCATGATGCTGATACAAACCAAATTGCTGTTGCACAACCCAAAGTTGAATTAGAGACCGATCAATATATGGTTGTTGGAGATATTGCAAAACCAATTGGTGCTATTACTATTTTTCAAGATCCTAATTTTATAGCGATCAAAGACATCTTCACTATCGCATTACCAGAAATTTTGGGTGGATTTTGGGAATTGGATAGTACAATTGAATACCTTTCTGATACTTACACCGGTAGTATCTTAGAATCATCAATAGACAATAATTTAATAACCCTGACACTTTCCGTTCCACCAGATCCAGGGACATACTTTTCTATTACGAATCTAAAAGTTGGCGGCTTAACAAATACATTTTATGAAAACAGTGATAATCCCGCAAATTTTATCAGAATAAGTCTTAATAATGGTGATACTTACTCATTTCCCCATTTAGTTGGAGAAATTGATCAATTAAAAAACATTTTTGTTGGTCAGCCACAAATAAATTCAATGCAAATACACTCTTTTATACTTGATGAAAGTGAAAGGGATTTGGGCGATCTGACAATTACAGATGATGCCATCATTCAGAGTATAAATGAAAATGATATAATACGAATTGTATTGCCAGATGAATTTAATGGTGAATGGTGCGAATCTAGTTTTACAATTAGTCCACCTGAATATTCTGGTCAAATAGATTCTAATAATCCAAAGGTGATTATTATTGAGGGGCCGGATTCAGAAGATGACTATTGGAATAGTCTTGAACAAAGAATTCTTATAATCAGTGGGTTACAACTGTGTGATATGGTTTATTTATCTGAAGAAAGTCACATAATTTTGTCCTTCAACGATTCATTAACTTCTACTCACGAAGATTCAAATATTCTAAGGATCGGAAACCCCCAAATTGTACTTGACGAAAATTATGCTTATATGAAAGGTGATTTATCTCAAACTATTACAATAGAAGTTACAGAAAGCTTCATTGCTGCTGGAATCGATAAAGATGATGATATTAGAATTTCTATCCCGTCAACATTCCACGGCAATATCAGTAGTAGTGGTACAATAGAAATTGATCAAAACTCCTCTGCATCATCGAAAGTAGACAGTGCTTTTACTTTTATAGATAACATCTTAAAAATTATTGTAACCGATAATTTTTCTAGCAATGATATTTTGCGATTCAATCTTGATATAAATAGTTTTGACGATATTTCAGATTCTACTTATTTGTCTTTAAGTGCTAATGGTGGAAGTCTAATTTCTAGTGATACCGAGAACAGTATTAGAATTGGTGATCCCTCATTCTCCTCAATATATAATCAAATATTTATTAAAGATAGTGATAATACATATATTGACTATATGGAGGATATTAACATTTCTGAAAATGACTTCGTTTCATGTATTCTAAGCTCTGACAGTATCTTAATAGTACTTCCAAGTGATCTTCCAATTGAGTGGGCTATTCAATCTATAATAGATGATAACTCAATAATTATTCCAAATTCAGGCAATGGCACTATTCATAGAATAAATAGTAAAACTATTCAAATTATAATAACAGAGGATATGGATCCGGGTGATATGATTACGATTCAGAATCTCCCAGTTTTGGGTATTTATCAAATAGGATCATCTAATATCAAATTATATCCAAAGGGGAAGGAAAATCATAAAAATATTGATGATCCTCAATCACTAAGCATTGCTAATCCTGAATTTGTTGTAGATCCGGGTATAAGTTACTATTTATTTTTACCAAATGATGTCACACGAACGATAGAAAATATTAATATTCAAGAAGATGATTCATTTCCGGGAATCACTCAAAGAAATGGTATCTATATTGGAATTAATGAAAATCTCGAATTCAATTTTGACACATCGCATAATTCAACTGAAATTTCTATCAATGGAGAAATTGAGACTATCGATATTAACTATTTCCAAAACGATTTGAAATTAGTGCATCTTCCCATACCACGGGACCTCAATGCAGGAGATGATCTTATAATAAATACATTGTGGTTTACAAGTTTTCAAGCAACAGATTCTCTTTATCAGCCACTGCAAATCAGCGCTAAACGAGATGATAGATTTTCTGTAAATATTCTTGACAACAGCGCAAAGGTAGCAATTAGTGGAGCAAATTTATTCACGACTAATTTGGGTTCAATTCCCCCATCTGAAAGATCGATACTTATTAATCCGATTACGATTACTGAAAATAATAATCCTCTGATTCCAGTTGTATTGCATAGAGATCATATCGAAAATATTTGTTTAATGCTGCCCAATGGAATATCGTGGGATTTAAACATACCAGTCAATATTTCTCCACAAGAATTAATCATTATTGACAATGATAACCTTGATTCATCAAAATATTGTTTTGATCTTATAAATGAATATATTGATCCTGGGGAGAGTTTAGAAATCTCAAATATGCGGGTGTATGTAAATAATTATGTCCATACATCAAATGATATATATCTATCCTTGAATAATACAAGCTATCAAGACACTGTTTCAGGATGGATGGGTATCCTGGACTATAGCCTATCATCAGAATCAGATCAAACCTTTTTAAAGAATGTAAATGATTCACTGCATTATAAGTTGAAACCAATAACGGTAACTCAATCACCACCATTTCAATATAACCCATCATATGGGTTGATTTTTCGAATCCCACTCAATCTCGATGCAATATGGGATGAATCAATGTTAGATAGTATTGACGTATACCCTACTAATATTGTAATTGATGATTATAGTTTAAGTGATAATAATAAAGATCTAACACTGTACTTTAATAATTTTGAATCAAATGCGGTTGGTATAAGTGGTTTGTATTTTGATAAAGATAATTTGTCTCCATCGGAAGGGAAAATAAAAATTATTTATGATGGGAATAACAATAATATTGTTCTGCCTGATGATAAAAATAAGGTAATTGCTGACTTAGGGATTAGCTTAGAAAGTGATGCTATATTTATTCAGGGAGATACTGGAGAGTTTGCTAAACTCCCACCGATAATAATCACTGAAGATAAAAATACTCCAATTTTTTCTAATTCAGAAATTTCAATTTGCTTACCCTCAGGTATCTCATGGGATACTAGTAGAATACCATTATTCTGTGATTCATCACAAATTGAGAATATCAGTTTTGAAAATGACAGTTGTATGATAATAGAAAGCCTGGACATAGCCCTTGAACAATCCTTAGCAATTTGTGGTTTATATTTAGAAGTCTTGGATACTCCAGTTACCTCTTCGTTGAACTATACAATTTCATACTCGACAATCAATCAAGATTTAAATCCACCTGCTGTACATGGAGTATATGTTGTAAATCCAAAAATAATAACAAACAATTACAATTTACCTGTAGCTCTTGGTTCAACTTTAAATATAGATATTATTCAGCTGATTGAAGATGAAATTCCAGTTTTTAATGAAAATCGAAATTTAATTTTATATATGGAAGGCGATATTTCTAATTATCTGCAGTTTTCTGGAAGTACGTCCATTGTTAATGAAAATATAGATTCGGTGTCGACAACATCTGAGTCAATCGAAATTTCCTTTTCAAATTCTCTGAATCCGAGAGAAATCATTCTTTTAGATGGAATTACACTTGAGTATATTGACGGAGATCAATTATTTAATAATAGTACTGGTTGGGAAATATTTAACGAGGGACTGCATGGTAATATCAGTTTTGCATATAGACTTCAGAATACAGGAGAATTCAGAACAGAAAAGATTACATCTGATTCTTCAGGATTAACAATATTTACTCCATCTATCTTGACAGAGCCAGTGATTCATTCAAATTTGGATATCCTAAAAGTTCAATTTAAGTCTCCAGGAATTGATCCTGAAATCTATAATTCAGGGTCTTTCATGATGAAAATTGGTGATGATACTTTGCATAATGTTATTTTAAATATTTTTGGAATAGAACCTGGTACAGAATATTATAGTGGACTTACTTTTTCAATTAATCAAATTGAGTTGTTTTTTGATAATTCTGGAGAATATTTTGATTTGGGTCTTGCTGAGATAAATTCAAAATTACAGAAATTAGGTGATAATTCCATTAGTGATTTAAAAATATTTGGTGATCGAAATGTTATATACAATACTGAAAATATTTATTTTAATAACGATTATCAAATAGTTCACATCGGTTATGATTATGATTTTGATATAATGGCTGATCCATTGTTAAACTCTAGTAATCTTACAAACTCATTGATTACTCTAGGAGGTGAATTTGAAGGAGAAAATTATATTCGAATTTCAAGTGAAAATTTAAGCATTGATACTCTAATTACTATTGGTAATAATAGTACGATTGAATTTAACACTATCATCGATGAATACGAATTAAATTCTGGAGTGTACTATTTATTTATTAACCACGCTGATTCTCTCAATATTCTCCCTTTAATTAAACAATTTACTGTTGATAATGATGCTCCGTTTATATTTAGTGACAATAGTTACAAAGGAATCGGGAAAGATGGATTTGGTCATTTAAACCATGCTGCAGATTCGATAATATTTTCAATACAAGATAACTTTGTAGTTGATTCAACTGAAATAATATATGTGACAGGTTCCCCATACGAACAGTTTTATTACCAAAAGTATTCAGAGATAATCGATTCAATAGAGGTTTCCTTTTATCTACATTGGGGAGATGGGGAGTTTGAAAATAGTGATACTGTCAGTCAGATGGTTAAACCCTTACCTTTGGGTTTTGAGACAATGAATTATTTCGATATTATTGATTCAATGTATACAAATATGATTAGTTCAAATTCTGTTCAACTATCTAGTGTTAACGATCTTGGATATGACTATTTAATGTCGATGTTGGAAATCAATCTAAAAGATCACGCTGGAAATATTTCAGTTGATACATTTAATATAACACTTACATTTGAAACAGAAAAATTGCTTGCTGCATCTGCATTTAATTTTCCCAATCCATTTAGCAATATAGGTGGGGGAAGAACACAGATTCGATATTTACTAAATAAACAAGTAGATTCAGGAAAGCTAATTATTCTTGATGCTGGGGGGAATGTCATCTACAATAAAGTACTAGACGACCAAAATTTATCTATTGGAACACATTATTTAATTTGGAATGGTAAAAACAACAATGGCTATAGTTTGGCCTCAGGTGTCTATTTAGCATATTTGGAATTTAATGATATAATTTCTGAGAAAATTAAGATTGCGATACTAAACAGATGAATCATATTTTAATTTGGAGCTTAGCGATTTCCTCTTTGACTATCTTGAAAGGTTCAGATTTCGTTGGTTATGGTTCTTTTATGCTAAATTCTAATTCTGCTCGAGCAATCGCTTTATCTCAGTCAAATACTGCATGGGTTAGCAATCTTGAATCTATTTATTCGAATTCTGCTGGGTTAGCGTCAATAGATGGTTTTGAGGTTATTGCTGGGTTTTCATTAAATAATACCAATTTCACAAAAGATTTAAACTATAACTCTGGGTCAATAGGTTATGGTCGGAGAATAATTAGGATTCCAGAAATATTTATGGCGTTTGGTTTGGGCTACCAAGGATTTACTGTTGGTGATATTGACGAATATGATAACTTTGAAAATTACCAGGGTAGTTTTGATTTTTCAGAAGGCGCTTATAGTTTTGCAATTGCTGCAAAGATTTACTCTCTGAGTCTTGGCATAAAGTGGACATATTATTTACAAGATTTTGGCAATTACGGTTATTCTCATAACAATGGTGAGGATCTGAAATCTAATTATTATAGGCCTACGGAACTTGGTTTGCAGTACAGAATCACAAAAATGTTAATGATAGGTCTTATTTATAACAAAAGTACTCGAATTGGACAAAATGATATTACACCTGCAAGATTAAAGCTGGGTTTTGCAGTTAAAAATAATAAGTTTATTTATGGATTGGACTACGAAAGGTTATCAACAAATAATGGTGGAATTATGTCTGGCGTGGAGTACACCAGAAATATTTATAGAATTCCAATTTCGTTCAGATTAGGTGGAAGGGTAAATGTAAAGGATGATTCCAATGATTGGGATATTAAACACAATATGTATCTTACTATGGGTGTTGGGGTACTTATCAATGATACGAAGATTCTGAAAAAATCCTTCCAGATTAATATCGCTATGAATCAATCAGCCTACCCGAACCTGCTTTCTCCTTTATTTCGAATGATATTTGTGTCGGTAGAATTATTCTAATAATCATTCTCAAAATATTAAAAAATTAACGTCAATCAATAGACTAACACATCAAATAAATTAACAATAAACAAGTTAGGAAATACAAATGCATAAAATATATTTATTCAGTTTTTTAATCCTTTTCGCAACCAATTGCGATATCTTCAACCCTGATGATCCTGAAGATCAAATCTCAAATCAAGCCGATGCAGAGGGAAATATAGTTGTAATAAATAACTCTGGAGAATCATTAGTTTTATACGACGCAGGTATTGCAGAAAGAATTATTCCAAACACAAGCGAAGAATTTTTGATCAAAATACCAAACCCTAATGGTGTAACAAAAGATTTATGGTTATTTAAAGAATCAGATGTTTCAAATGATGTTAATAACCCTGATTCAGAGTTGTTATTTAGAAGGTGGAATGTAAATCTTTCAGCAGATTATGAGATTGAGCATAGAGTGAGTTGGGTGTTGTCTGCAGATGCTGTAGATGCAGAAAGTGGAACATTAATTTTATCTTATAATCCTGGAACGGAAAATAGTGTGGATGTTTATCTTAATTCTGAGAATGGCGCACGAATTGCAACATTAATGCCTGGTCAATCTGGTTCAAATGTTGGAGTGGATTATGGTAATTATCAATTGTATTACAAATATTGGTATTCTGACCCAAATACAACCGAAGGTTCAATTACACAAGGATGGCTAACCCCTGATGATGTTCCAAACATGTCTTTCATATTGAACAATGCATTTCCAGTGACTTATAGAATAATACCTCATTTAGATTCTGAGGAAGAAATTGTAAATGGAGAAATACTGATTCAAAACAATACGGATTCTATTTTGATCATAAGCGCAGATACCAATTTAATTGAAAATATCATGGTTTATGATGGTCCAATAGCAAATATGTCCTCGTTACCACCATATAGTCAGTATTTATATGTTTTACCAGCAAATAATTATCATTTATCAGCATCGGATGCCTCAGGAAATATTGAATCACAAATAGATATAGATATAGAAGCTGGAGAACAATATGATTGGACAATCGATGGTGAGTAACCAATAATTAACTTAGTAAATTATTTTATCTAAATAAATAGCTATCCATGAAATTAACTTGTTACGGAATACTTTCCGTTATTATACTACTATTAACTAGTTGCGATGATACCATAAGCATTGAAGAGGACATTGTTTCATCTAATCCTGATGAGTATGGGAATTTGTACATAAATAATCAGATTGATGAGAATCTCATCCTTTATAGGGCTGGCACTCTTGTTAAGCGAATACCTGCAAACTCTGAAGAATTTCTAATTAACATCAATAACACACCTGGAACTCCTGTCGATCTAAAAATATGGAAGGAAGACGATGTCGCAGACTTGGAAAATCCTGATGAAAACTTATTATATCGTCGTTGGGTGGTTTTATTGTCCTCCAACACAAATGATGAAAGCAGAAAGCATTGGATAATCGATAATTCTATTGGATCTTCAACTGGCCAAGTTTATTTTAACTATCCAGAGATATTTTTAAATGGAAATCCAAATATATATAATGTAGATGTTTATTTAAATCATATGAATGGTGCAAAAATTGTTTCCCTTTTTCCTGGAGATTCTATTATTGTCGGTCTCAGATATGATTTGTATAATTTGTATTATTTTTATTGGTTGTCTAATGGATCAACAGAAAATGGTATACAGCCTGTAGATTGGTTTGATGGAAATGATCAGATAGTGATTAATAGTAATGATGATACGGAAGAAATAATTATACCCACTTGCGATGTTTGTTCAGTTGGAAGATTGGGTATTATTAATATTAGCAATAACTTAGGAGAATTGATACGAATTAATGCTGGTAATTTACCTATTAGCTATTCAACATCAAATCCAAGTGAAGCAAATTCTCTTTTAACCCCGGGATCCTCCTACTCATTCGAAATCTGGATAAGTAATTACAATTTTTCTGCAAGTAATATCGATAATATTTCAATTTTTGAAACAATTGAGAATATTGATATAATTGAAAATTTTGAATTCACCTGGAATGTGGATGGAATAAATGAATTAGAAGATCCACTATTGATTGAAGTTAATAATCAAACTGGATATGGATTTTCACTCAATGATTTCTATGATAACTCCTATCTTGGTCATTATATAGAAAGTAATTCTTCAAAATATATCTCTATCAATAACTTAAGAAATAATATAAAGGCTATAGACTATTCCAATTCGATTGGATCAATATTATACCCTTTGACTGATTCATGGGAGATAACAATTTCCGATACGCAACCTATTATTGATTTAGATATAATTTCCAAATATGATTATTTGGTTTTAGAAAAATCAAATTGCGACTCAAGTATAATTGGCATCCTCAATTCAGAACCTTATTATCTACCTGTTGTAGTAGATTTTTGGAATATATCACTTAGCTCGGTTGGTGATATAGAATATTGGAATTGGTACATTAATGGTATTGAGAATATTCTATTAAGCAATGAAGAACATATATTGTTACCTTTTGATGAAGAAGGTTCGTACGATATAGATTTGATAATCTCTGTAAATGGTGTGGAAAACACCTATGGTAAAACGCTCACTTTTGAAAATAAGCCAATTTATCTGATTAGCCCTAATTGTAATACAGATTCAATTACTGGTGAGGATACTCTTGAAATTCGGTGGGGGTTTAATGCACAATTATTTTCAAATACTATTAATATTTATATTTCTATCAATAATGATGTTAATATTATAAAAGTTACGAATATTGGGGCGGAGAGTTATGAGTGGCCGATTGATTTGTCTGATATTTCAGATTCAAATAAGGTTGTATTGACAATTTACCATTTAGATAATATATATCAAGACGAATCAGATGAATATTTTACAATTACACCCTAAATAGGCTAAATCTGAATATAATTATTTAAACTCATCATTACTTAATTAATTTTGGTTTAATTGTAGGTCTCCAAAGTAACATGCAAAATATAGATAAATGTAATTAGAATGATTCTGGTATAACTATGCTATGTTTGTCCAAGGGTATTTGACGCTAGATGGTCAGACCTGTTAATTAATTAGGATTTCAAGGAACAGTAATAATTATGCTCAAGTGTCCAACCTAATTTCTAATGTTCTCATTATCCGCATGGTTGATATAACGCTTGAATATGAACAATTTGGCTATTCGCATTGTACTACCTTTGGGAGTTGAGAGCTTTCAAATGAACCATAAAAAGATAGGAAATTGTGGAGAAAAGACGGATTGATGGTTCAATACGCTGTCCAAAACAAAGATGATTATGGTTTCATGATGGTTCCTGCGTTTGCTTTAGGCCACTTTATCACAATCAAATTTGGAGTGTATCAGCAATTGCAGTTGGTTCAAACATCTGACGGTCATCTTTGAGTTTACTTAACAGTATTTGGCAATCATAGTTTCAAGAAAGTTAAATTCATAAGAAATACTGGCGAATTTTGATGAAGTGTGCTTGAAACAAGCCTGCCAGTATTCATCAGAAGTGATAAAGAATCTGAACTCATTATTACTATAGGTGGTCAAAACTAAGGAGCAGGTCAAGGAAATATGGATTATGTTGAAAATCACTCTATTATAAGGGAGAAAATGCATGTTGGAAAATTTCTGGTGGGTTTATGTGTCAATAGGAATATTGCTTATTGCTGTTGAAATATTCACATCAAACTTTATTGTAATGTGGTTTGGAATTGCATCAATAATAACTGCAATTCCGGTTTATTTTGACGCATCTACAAAAGTAGTCATCTTAATTTATGCGTTGTCTTTATTAATCTTAACAACTTTCGTGAGAAATATCACAATGGGTTGGTTTACGAAAGATGAAAAAGACAAAGCAACAAATATAAATTCATTAAAAGGTAGAATTGGTTTTGTGACAGAAAATATTGATATGCTAAAAGCAACTGGTCAAGTCAAAGTTGGTAAAGAGATATGGAGCGCGGTAGCAGAAGATGGCAATGACATATTTATCAATACTAAAATAATTGTTATAAAACCGGAAGGTGCCAAGTTAATTGTAAAAAAGGAGAGTTAAAATGGATGCAATGTTAATAATCAATATCTCAATTGCAGTTTTAGTAATTTTTATTTCATTGTCGGCGGTAAAACAAGTTTCGCAAGGTCAGGCTGCAATTATTGAACGATTAGGTAAATATCAAACAACTCTTGAACCTGGTCTGAATTTTGTTATTCCTTTTTTTGATAAGCAAAAAATTGTTAAAGCAGTTAATATGTCAACTGATTTACCAGATAACAGGATTGACTTGCGAGAACAAATTATGGATATTCCTGAACAAGAAGTTATTTCAAAAGACAATATTCGAATGCAGGTAGATACATTAGTATTTTATCAAATAATAGAACCTTATAAATCGGTATATGAAATTAATTCACCAGTATATGCAATTAAACAATTATCACAAACAACAATAAGAAATATATTTGGCGAAATGGATTTGGATACAAGTTTATCAGCGAGAGATTCCATAAACGATCGTTTACGATCAATATTGGATGAAGCTACAGATAAATGGGGTATTAAAATTATTCGAGTTGAAATTCAAGATATCATACCGCCAATTGAATTAAAAGATGCAATGCAGAAACAAATGGTAGCAGAGCGAGCAAAAAGAGAAAAGATTACTCTAGCGGAAGCGGATAAACAAAAAAATATTTTAGATGCCGAAGGAATAAAACAGAAACAAATACTTGAAGCCGAGGGTGCGAATAAAGCAGTTATTCTTACAGCCCAAGCAGAAAAAAATAAAAGAGTTCTTGAAGCCGAAGGTGAATCCCATTCCATTAAAATGGTTCAAGAAGCAGTAGCAGAAGGTCTTGATGCCGTAAGAGATGTTTTAGGTAAAACTGATGGTATCGAGGGCGTTGTATTAATTGAGACACTTAAAACCCAGCAAGAAATTGCAAAATCATTAGCTGGAGGAACAAATTCCAAATTTTTCTTACCGAATGATTTAGCAGGTTTGTTTGGGGCAATAGGTGGGGTAAAAGAAATATTGGATTTATCAAAGAATTTAAAGAAAAAATAAATTACGTTACAACCCTAGCTCCCTGGATATGTAAACGAGTTCGGTGTGAGTTTTCAAAAACGATTGTACAACAAAATATATTCTTTCAATATATATAACAATTAACTTAATAATTTGAAGTATTATATTCGAAAATGCTTTTGTTGATGTATTCCATCAGTCAGTTATGGAATACATTGTGTTTAATTTTTAAATTTGAGAATATCATTAACCAGAGTTTGTGAGACACTCCTACTTAGTCTTAAAACCCCATCTAATAATTGACGAATCAGTCCCAATATTCGTCTCAAATTCAGAGTCTCGAATAATTCCAATTTTGAGACAATATTTTTACATGTT
>Ga0233431_1003303_pt1 | contig 19789 bp, 17 predicted proteins | sample SI_118_April2016_FD_179867 | JGI IMG/M metagenome (GOLD analysis project Ga0233431, IMG submission 179867) | Seawater microbial communities from Saanich Inlet, British Columbia, Canada - SI_118_April2016_200_MG | ecosystem: Environmental > Aquatic > Marine > Inlet | place: Canada: British... | reverse complement strand
TAAATAGCCAATAGTAATTTTCTTATTTGATTTAATCATATTTTCGTGCAAATTGCGACAATATATTGAATTTCTGACAATAAATATATTTTCAACCTCATGGTTACCACGTTTTATAGCAATCTCTTTGTACGATTCATTTGGCGAGATAATAACATCAGCAACTTTAAATGCAAAATATTCAATAGTATTCATTAGCCATTTAAAATATATTTTTCCACCATATTTAACCTCAAACAATTCCGGATTCAAATCATGGTGATCAAATACAATTTTACTCTTGTATATATATTTACACCAAAATCCAAATATAAATAATAGATCAGGTGGTGTACAAAATTGTAAGATATCTATAGGTTGTTTTTTGGCAATTTTCAAAATTGTTAAAAAAATCCTAAAGAGACTGATAAAATACTCTTTAATATGAGAATAAATAGTTTTAGATGAAGAGTTAACAGAAAATCTATAAATGGATATATTATCAATCATCTCATATGATTTTATTAATTGAAATCCCTTTGGACAAATAATTGAGACATCGTGCCCCACTTCTTGCAAAGATTTTGCTTCAAACCAAACTCGTTTATCATAAGGGACTGGAAGGTTTTGCGTTACTATTAAAATAAATTTATTAGTAATATAACTTTGCTTATCTAGCAATTATAATTTTAAGCATACCTTTTTCATTCAATAATTTAATAATTACTACGTTTTAGCTATCAATTTTAGTAATAATGGATTTATGTAAACTAGTATGTATTATGTTAATAGACTACTCTAAAGCTTCTCTAAATTGATGCAGCTAAAATTATACTTATACCTTAAACATTACTTAATATCTCTAATATTCAATTTATAATACTCAGAATTTAATCATACTCAATCAAGAATAATCTTCTAATCCAAAATAAACTAATTTTGTGTCCTCTTTGAATCTAAAGCTATGCACTATTTTACTTTTAGCAATTATCACATCACCCAATGAGGTTAAAAATGACTTGTTGCCAAGCGTAACTTCCATTTCCCCAGATACAATGTAAAATACTTCTGTCATAGTCTCATGAAAATGTGGTTCTACACGCTCTCCTTTCTTGAAATCTGCACTTGCTAACTGTATTAGACTGTCTACTATTCCAGATTCTAAATAAATCTTTTTAGTAGATTCTGAGATATGATTTACTTTTGAATCTATAATCTTAGAGCCAATAATATGATACAAAATATCATTTTGCATTAAAGTAATGATTCCAATTAAATGTTAATTATATTTGTAGATTACTTATCTTTTTGAACTTGTTCAGCAATCCAATTATATGTTTTCTCCAAACCTATTAATAGCGGTTCGGTAGGAGCCCATCCTAGCTTTTCTTTTATCAGTGCATTATCGGAATTTCTTCCTCTAACGCCAATTGGACCATCAATATGTTTGATTTTAAGTTTTTTATTAGCAATATCCATTGCCATATTTGCCAATTGAATTATCGTTACCATCTCTTCTGAACCAATATTTACAGGTCCAAAAAACTGTTTAGAATCCATTAAAATTCTTATACCATCTAAACATTGATCTATATACAAAAATGAACGAGTTTGCAACCCATCACCCCACATTTCTATTTCACCACCATCGGGGGCCATAGCTACTTTTCTGCACATCGCTGCTGGTGCTTTTTCTTTGCCCAGTTTCCACGAACCTTGTGGACCGAAAATATTATGAAATCGAGCTATTCTGACGTCTAATCCATAATTCTTCTTAAATGCTAAATACATCCTTTCACTAAATAGTTTTTCCCATCCATACTCACTATCAGGGGCAGCAGGGTATGCTGAATCTTCGGCGCAGTTTGGATTATCCGGATCTAATTGATTATGCTCAGGGTACATACATGCAGAGGAAGAATAAAATATCTTCTTTACCTTTTTTTTGATTGATTCATACCCTACATTTAGATTTATTAATGCTGAATTATGCATTATATCAGCATCATGATCACCTGTAAATACATAACCTGCACCACCCATATCAGCAGCAAGTTGATAAACTTCATCAAAACCTCTATCAATAACATCTTCTACAATTCTAGGATTTGTTAAATCCCCAATTACAAAATCATCAATTTCTAATCCTTGATGCTCATTATGTTTTAAATCAACACCTCGAACCCAAAACCCTTCTCTTTTTAATTTATTTGCTAAATGACCACCAATAAATCCGCCAGCTCCTAAAACCAATGCATTTTTCATTTATTCTCCTATTATATTTTGTGAATAATTTTTAAAAATTTATTTGCAATAATCTTTATGTTAAATTTTTCATTAGCATAACGTACCGCATTGATACCAATCTCCTCTCGAAGATTTGGACTATTATATAATTCCTCTGCGTTCGATATAAAAGAGGCTATATCATCAGTATCTGAAACTAGGCCAGAATTATTATTAATTAATATTTTTGAGGCTAAGTTGGCTAGTGGCATAGCTGCTAAAATAGGTCGTTTCGCACAATGATAACTTAATATTTTCGATGGAACAGATAATATACCTGCTTCTTTTTCTAGCACGGCGACAAGTACATCTGCAGATGCGAGAACATTAGAATATTGTCTATAATCTTGAAATGGAAGAAGAATCAAATTATTCAAATTTAATTCATCTTTTTTCTTCTGCAGATACGTTGCACCAATGCCTTGAGAAGTAACAAAAATATTAATATCAGGATTTTTAAAATGCTGACTTAATGCGACAATCAGGTCAGGATTATGTTTCAGACCCATTGTACCAGTGTAGCAAAAGTTGAATGTCTTATCCAACTGTTCTTTTATAGACCAATGATTTACTTTATCTTTAATTGAAATCTCATCGAGATTCGCCCAATTCTCAATTACACATATATTTTCTTTTTTAACTCCCATTTCGATTAAAATGGGATTGAAGTCATTGGAAATTGAGATACAATTATCGCTTTTTTTAAATATTTTTGACTCCATTGTGCGATAATAATTATATACTAAATAACTAAATAGTTTATTTTTTTTATCAAAATAATTTTTTATTGCCTTACTGTAAATATCTTGAACCCACGTAAGAAACTTAATATTTTTAGATTTACAATACTTTTGTACTAAAGACAATGTGTCTAATGGAACATTTGAGCAAATGATAATATCTGGTTTTAATCGTGCAAGCTCCAAAATGACCAATTTTGCAAATGATCTTTCTTGAAATTTTCTTTTTATAAATTTATACTTGGCAATTGATTCCTTTAATTCGATTCCTACAATTTCAAAACTTGGGGGGTCATTTTCTTGTACAATTAAATTACCCTGAGGCGTATTAAAAGATTTTGAATATATATGTGTAACATCGTGTCCTAGATCTGCAATTTGTCTACTTAATTGAACCTGAAATGGATGACCGGAATTATCATAGACCACTATATTAAGAGTTTTCTTCATTTTCTCATTGAGAACTTTCATTTAAATACCAATTAATTGTATTATTTATTCTTTCATCAAAGCATAAGGACCCTTTTCCTAGAACTTTAAATGTTTCATTCATATTTACTGGATTTGCAGTAACCATGTTTATATACCTTACTTTATTCATGGGAAAGGGATAATTCATTGATTTTGCTAATTCGCCAATAAAAGCAGCTATACGAAATAACCAAATCGGTGCTATTTTTAATTTCTCTTTATATAAATAGTTATGAACTGCTTTTACAAATCTTAGAAGCTGGATGGGCTCATCACCTAAATAAAATGTTTTACAATTTACAAGATTACTTTTTGTATCAAATATTTTAATTATTTGCTCAACGACAGTACCAACGTAGCCGTATGAGCGAATTATGTTTATGTTTGGATGGAAGTAATAACCCTTCCGAATCACCTTGAATAAACCCTTTACATACACATCGTTAAATGGACCATAAATATTTGTAGGTCGAATTATCGTCCATATCTTATCGAGATTAAATTCTCGAACTATTTGTTCACCTTTAGCCTTACTTTCGCCATAAATAGTGAATGGATAATATTCATCATCTTTTTGGGGTTGACCATTGAATTGATGGACATACTGTGTTGATGTAAAGATAACCCTCTTGACTGAATCACAATCGTTAATAGCAGAGCAGAGATTGAAAACACCATTAATATTTGTAGTAAAATCATTCAACGATTTAAATCTAACATCTGCTTCAGCAGCCAAGTGAATGATGTGTGTCGGTTGATATGAATCAATTATTTTTGTTAGTAAATTATAATTATTTATATTACAGTACTTCCAGAACATCAAATGGGTTGATAATTTGGGTTTGGCAATATCAATATTCAATAAATCCACCTTTATTTTCTTATGATAAATTAATTGATTTATTAGATTTGTGCCAATAAACCCTGAGCCACCTGTAATAAGATATTTAATATTCAATTTAGGATAATTCTTTCCATTTTATCTCTAAAAAGGTTATAGCTATAATCTTTTTCAATTTTTGAAGTATTTCTCTTTCCAATATCCATTAATATTTGCCTATTTTTATATAAATATAAGATACTATCATATATTTCTAAATGATCTTCAGGTTTAACTAAAAAACCGTTTACTTTATTTACAACTAAATCAGGTATTGCCCGCCAATTTGTTGAGATAATTGCATTCCCAAAATACATTGCTTCTATAATACTAATTGGCAAACCTTCTGCATGAAAACTTGTTGGTAGTAAAAATATATGAGCTTCAGATAATAATTGCCACTTTTTTTCATTTGAAACAAATCCTTGAATAACAAAACTATCCTTTAACTTGCTCTTATATTCTCTAATTTTATCAGCAATATTGGTTTCTGAATAACCGTTTTCTGAAATTATATTTCCTGCAAAGTAAAAAGTGAAAGGTATTTCATCCTTTAATAATAATAATGCTTCTAAAATAAAATAAAGGCCTTTGGAGGGTAAAACATGAGACATATAAAGAAGATTTATTTTTTCATCTGTATATTTATCTAATTTTGAAGAAATCTCAAAATTAGGAGTATTTGGAAATATCGAATTTGGGACTATTTCAATATTACTTTTATTTATATAATTAAATTTAGTCCTAAAGCTCTCTGATAATAAAATTATTTTAGAAAAAGATCGAAGTGATTTTATTAAGACTTTATCTAGTATTGAACTTTCAGATAATTTTAGATATGCACTCCCATGCACGTGGCAAATGACCTCATGCCTAAAAATATATGATACAATAAATATTAAAATATCTCTTAATTTACCAAGCTTATTACTGCCACTTGTCATATAAATTTTCTTTGAAAAAAAAGAAAAATATAAAATTTTAATTACAAAGTAAATTGGATTAATTAAATTGTAAAACTTAGATCCATTATATTTAGCTTTATCGATCAATAACTTTTTTAAACTTGAGGGTAGCCCATCAAAAACAACTTTAAATGCCAAAGCCTCACCACCATATGGTGGGCTAAATGGACCAATCATAATTATTTTCTTTTTAGTAGTAGGCATAAATGAACTATATGAATGGTCTACCATCAATTACCATTTCATCAATGGAAATCTTAAAGTAAGACATAATTGATGGGAATATATCCTCAAGAGTTATATCATTGAATTTTAATTTGTGGTTATAATTTATTAGGTAGAACACGGGGGTATCCCCTCGATGACTACCAGGGAAGAATTTATGTGCTACGGATTTGGCCCAAAAACCATTATTTACACTCCAACCGGATCCAAAATTCTCATTCAAATCAAATAATATTTCAGGATATTTTTCTATGAATCTGCCATTATATACATCTTCTCTCACTTTTACCCATTTGAAAATATTTTCATTTGTATTTGGAATTTTAATTTCACGAAGCTCCTTAATAATTTTATTTTTACAATTTTCATACTCACTAATTTTATCAAATTTTTCACGATAGACTTTAATTCCACCATAAGAATATGCTTTCATCCCTGATAAGTCTGTACAATGCGCAACAGATTTTCCAAAATCAATTAGAGCTGGTTCTGTATACATTTTTTTAATTTTTGGAAACACTCTAAGGATTGTCTGAGCTATGGGTCTTAATCCAGATTTTTGTGCAATATCAACAATAATTCTTTTTATTTTTTCTTTTGATGAAATAAAAGGTAGAAAAATCCCTTCCTTTATATGAAGATATCCTATCTTTCTTAGAACCTCATTAATATTAATTAAATCAGTAGGTCTCCTACTATGACCATGATCACTACAAATCATCACAGTCTGGTGTCCATCTATGTTCTGTAAAAATTCACCTAGAAGTCTATCTTGCAATTTGTGAAAATCAATAATAGAGTTTTGAAATTGATTTTCCCCTGGGTAAGTAGGATCGTCTTTGTCACAATAGTTCCAAAATAGATGCATCATTGAATCAAGAGCGCTAGTATAGAAGAAAAAGAAATCCCATTTTTCATTTTGATACATACTGGTCGCAAATTTAAACTCATTAATTGTGATTTCTCTCTTTTTTTGTAAATATGATTTAAACTCAAACTTAGTCCTAGGTATTCTCTTTAAAACCTTCAAATCTTGAATATTAAAATTAAATTTGTAATCAATTGGTGTGAATTGGAATGTCTCTTTTTTGGGATCTGGTGAAATCATTAGCCCATTTATATCCCATGGAGGGAAACACATGTGCGGATATATAACACATGATTTCAAATTATTTTTAGAGAGAATATCCCAAAAGGTTTTACCCTCAAGAAAATTGACATATGAATATTCAGATTCTTTTTTAATTATTTTTTGCCGTTCAAGTGGGTCAACAAAATCAACAACCCCATGTTTTGCAGGATTTAGGCCAGTATAAATTGTTGACCAAGCTGTGTCAGAATCCGGGGGAAACACAGACTTGGATTTGATGGAAGGAGAATTTTGAATTATGGTTTTAAAATTTGGCAACTCCTCTAAATGATCTTTAACATATTTATTATCTAAACCATCAATTCCTATGAATATTAACTTTTTCAATAATTACTCCTTATAAATTTAATTTATTTTTTAAAAGTGTCAGCAATTCATCTGACTTTTTCGACCCATCTAGAACTTGGAAGTTACATATTTCTTGGAACTTATAATAAAATTCTTTTCTTTCCTCAAGATATTTTAATGATGGAATATCATTTTTTCTTGAAAATGCAATTTTCGAACTAACCTCCAAAAAAAATACATCAGTTGGTATTGGAAATATTTTTTGAATAAATTGATAAAGGATTTTTGAATGAGATACGTTTAATTTTGCGGCGATTGACAAAGTCACAATAAAATCGACCAAATACCTATCAACTATAATAATATCAGATATAATATATTTATAATAAACTCGTGGAAATGATATTAGTATATAATCAATTAGGCAAATAAGTATATATATTTTCGAAACTATTTTATGTTTTTCACTAAATTTTGATTTCTTTTTTGAATACCCTTCAAAATCACTAAACTCAGTCTCTTTTTTATATATGATTAATTTACTCAAAAATTTAACTGGAATACTAAGAAAAGGAAAATATCTTGCATATAAATAACTCACATTTAATCCCCTTTTATGGAGTTCATTTACATATTTAGTCGTTAAAGTTGTTTTACCTGCCCCATCAGTCCCCATAACATAAATCATACGTTTTGCTCTCATATTAACCTAATAATTCAGAATAACCAGATAATATTTTTTTGATCACCAATTTATCATCAATAATTTCACGAATTTTATTATTATTGAATTCAAAATGATTAATAGTCAATAATTTTGAAATAAATTGCTTGGTTGTTCCATCAAAATATAATACGCCAGCACAGTCATTGTTGTTAGATATAAGGGTATGAATAGCATCAACATCTGTAGTTATAACTGGGATCCCAACCGAAAGTGCTTCTAAAATTGATAGGGGCATATCAATAACACCTATTTCTTCAATAAATGTTGGAAAATAGTCCTTTCCTAATCCCTTAATTGGAAATATATAAGCATCCGCTAACGAATATATTTCTTCAATATTTTCAAAATATTTTGTTTTAACACAAATATTTGAATTTAAAATATCAAGAAAAATTTTCTCTTCTCTATCTAATGCAGTACTGATAATCAATAATATTTCATAGCCTAGCTCTATTATCTGTTCTTGAATATCCAATAACAATTGCAAATTCCTATTCTCTTTCGCATGACCAACATGTAATAGAATTTTTTTTTTAGTTGAAATATTATATTTTTTTTTTAATTTATTCTTATTAATACTTTGCTCATTAAATTTTCTAATATCAATCGGATTAGGTAAAAAGGAGGTTTTTATACCAGCCTTTTTAAAAATTATTTCCCATTTATTGGCCTGTGTAAATATTAGGTCAACAGGCAGGAATTTTAATAATTTAAAATATCTTTTTTGTAGAAATGGTCTAGTTGCACTAATAACAATTTTTACACGATAAATAAATAAATATTTTAAAAAGGAAAGATAAATAAAGCTCCGTATTGTAGGTCCTGTAACATAGTGGATTATATCAGGATTAAATCTTAAAATAAGTATTATAGTTTTAATATTCATCAAGTTATTAGTATTGACACTCATAGTTATATTTTTATCTTTTAATAGTCTAAATATTCTTTTTGAAATTTGGGACAAACCTTCATCACCTTTACCAGTAAAATCACCAACAACAAGAATTTTTAAATTTTCCACAAGTAATGACATTTTATAATAATTTAATTTTTTTGGGTTCGCATTCTATAAATATGCCTAAATGGTATAATGTCACCTCGATAAATTGCTCGAAATATGAATACCTTAAGTTTATATAAATACTTTAGTATTATCAGTATACGCTTATTTTGTAAAAATGTATGTATATATCGTGATTGAATTTCAATTTGATCAATAAAAAAAAGTTTTTTATATTCTGTTATTGTTTTACTTCCAACATGCAATCTAAATTGAGTGAGTGATTTTTTAATAATGCCAAAATTTAAATTGTAAGCACCCATTCTGACAAAATATTCATAATCCATTTGATAATGGTAATTTTCGTTTAGAATACCAATTCTATTAGTCACACTAGCCCTCCAAAAGGAAGATGGTTGTGGAATTAACGACGCGGTAAACAATTGACTCCTGAAACTATATGGAATTACTTTTTTAATTCCTAATACTAATCCTGACTTATCAATTATTTCAAGATCACCATAGACAACATCTATCGTGGGATTAGTATTAAAGTAATTTACTATATTTTGTATAGTACCAGGAAGATAAACATCGTCTGAATTGAGCCAGCATAAAATATCTCCACTGGAGCGTTCAAACCCCTTATTAATTGCGTCGGTTTGTCCATCATCATTTTCACTTATCCAATATTTGATCTTATGTTCATATTTTTTAATGATGTTTATAGTATTGTCGCTTGATCCACCATCAATAATAATATATTCTATATTATCATAATTTTGATTTAGGACGCTCAGAATAGTTTCTTCTATGAACTCACCCTGATTAAATGAAGGAGTGATTATTGAGATTTTTGTGTACATATGTTGCTTCTAGTAGTTATAAGATAAATTAATATACAGATTGAGCTAAAAAGCCATGCAATGATTACATTTTGAAAAGTTGGTGCCACTGCCCATAGTAGAAATAATGAAATAATAATTGATGTAGCAATTTTCCTAAAATCTTTGGAAAGTTGTTTCTTGTTTTTCATTATTAGAAATAATGGTGAGAATATAATAAAACTCATTGCAAAAAGAGAAATTATTCCACCCTCATTGATAGCTAGCAAATAACTACTCTCGTAATGATTATTTATTCCAGAGCCACTCCTTGGGTGTCCCGAGCCTAAACCCGAACCGATAAGAAAATTATCTTCGAGCGCTATCAAACCATTCTTCCAAGAATTTTGTCTTTTCATATTTGAACTATCATTTTCAAAATTAATAATACTATCAAATTTAAATGAGATGAAATATCTTTCATCAGAAGATAAATTTATAAAATACACCCCTACCATTAGAATGGTACCTGCTATTAATAGAATTACACGTCCGCTAATTATTTTTCTTTTCTCAATCCATAATATTGTTATTAGCACAATGGATGTTGCAACCCATGGTCCACGTGAAAACGCTAAAAATGATCCGAAATACCCAAAAAGAGCAATAATTAAGTAATTTTTATGTGACAAATTTTTAAATACTAAATTTTGTGAATAATGAATTAATAAAATCATCGAAGAAAAAATAAATAACATTTGACCTGCAATAACAGGGGAACCAAAAAGAAAAGATGGGCGATAAACATTAAATGAGGTAAAATTTGTATAGTCAATATCTGGATCTAAATATTGAAAATAATAACTCCAAGAAAATACAGAATCGAATACCATCCCAATAGAGCCAGTGAATATTACAATTATAATTGGGTAAATAAATAATTGGAGGATATAATCACTTTTTTTAATATTCTTAAAAATAAAACTGACCCAATGCATCATAATGTAATTATAAAGCCCTATCATAGCGATTCTAACATTTATTTTAATGAATAATATATGAATTATTAAAAGTAAGACCAATAGGATCAATATTGAAGTATGCTTACTCCATTTTATTTCTCCATGAATAATGAGAACTCCTAATGGAACAATAATTAAAATAATTTCCTTCCAAATAATTATTGCATCATATATATCTCTAAAGAATAATCTTATAATTAAGTGATAAGGTAATAAAACAAATAAAATGAATCCAGCAACAATTAGATATTTATTATTTTTCACATTATTAAAATATTATTACTCTCAGTCTTTTGATGTATCTTCAATTATTCTATCATATATCCTATTAGTACTAAGACCATCATGAAAAAACATATATTTATCAAAGAGATTTTTTAGTATTGAAGTGTAATTATCGGGGGTTTCAATAATTTCATTGATTATTTCAATTAATGAGTCTTCATCATAAGCAATAGAACCAGGAAATTCGTCACTACTATTAAAATATATCTCACTGTCATCATTTATATAATCATCATAGTGGTAGCATATTATCGGTTTACCGAGATGCAAAAAATCAAATATCACACCTGAATAATCAGAAATTAATATATCCGTAGCAATTAATAATTCTTGTGTATCTACAAAATCATGATTCACCTCGATTAGCGCATCTTCTATATTAATAGGGTGATATTGATTTTGCATATTTATATGATTCTTAGCTATTAATATGATATTCTTGTTATTGAAATAATCAATAATTTTGTAATTATTAAGAAATGGTGGTTTGGGTGCTTTTCCATAACCATATTTCCGATGTGTTGGAAGATATGAGATGATAATTTTATTTTTGGCACTAAACAATTTTCTCACTTTACGATTTATTTTCACAAGGTCTTCTTTGTAAAAAACATCATCTCTAGGCTGACCGAGAATGATATTTTTACTATTATTAAATGCCCCCTGAAATATCTTACCAAAATAATCGGAGGTTACAATATTCATATCTACATCTTCCCAAGTATGGTTCCCCAGTAGAATATGGACTAATTTTAAATACCAAACATTTATCGGGATTTGGTTTCTTGTATTGTCATAGACCACTTTTTTTATTGGCATTCCATGCCATAAATTGACAATTCTTGTTTTCTTGTGATTGATAAAATTTATATCAAGTAGAGTAGTACTTAACAGATACACCTCTGCTGAAAGTACATGATATAATCCTTTTAAGGAATAATTATAATAGGCTTCAATTCCATTTGAATTAATTTTATTGATAAATAGTTTGTTCTTTGAAATAAAGATTAGTCTAACATTATTTTTGTTAACTTGATAAAAATATTTTATAAAATATTTCGAATTTCCGCTAAGGTAATTACCGCCATCAGAACCAATTACCCACTTATTTTTTGAAATACTTATATAATGTTTAACAATATTATAAATTATTGCAAAAAAAAACTTTTTGATATCTTCAATAATATGAACCATGTAATGCTATACAGATTCTATTGGATTTGGTGAATGCGAAGAGTCTGTGTCATTAAATATATATTACCATTAAATTGTTTGCTGATATTCCATAAATTCATTTTATAACTTTAGAAATCATATTGTTGAAATAATAATTCTTCAATAACACATTAACTCAAGTTATAATTTAATTTCAAAATGTATATTTTACCACTTGTAGCCATCTCACTTTAAATGCAATTCCCATCAGATTTTGACAAATATCACCAGAATACTTGTCCCACCTGCTATTAAATTTGTTCAAATATTATTAGTGATAATTTTATTGCTCATTGTTTTGTATAGAATTTTTAGATCTTTATTTGTAATTAATCTTAATAATAACACAATTGAAATAAATGAAGTCGTAATAATTAGTTTGGATACTAATAATATTGACTCATCATTTGAATAGTAACTTATACATTGATCAGCTAGTATTAGTAGAATGAATGCAATATAGAATAAAATTCTATTCTTTTTAAATACATTTACTTCGAACATTCGATTTGATAAATGATAAGCAAGTAAGAATAACAATACATAACTTGACGAGGTTATGATTGTAGCAGTAACAATATTCATAACATTTAATAGGACTAAATAAAGTGTAGTATTAAAAACCGTAACTATGACAGCAATAATAATATATCGGGATGTTTGCTTTCTTAAATATAGTGCACCTGCAAAAAAGTAATAGTAGCTTAAGAATAGAAAATTTAATGAAAATGCAGGAATAAGATAATATGAGGATGCGTACTCAGACCCACCAATAAGGTTAATTATTACGATTGAAAACAATGAAATTAAAAGTATGAAAAAAGTAAAAAGTACTGTGATATAGTCGAACAATTTATTAATAATTTCTTGAAACCTACTATGATCTACCAATGAATTTAGATACGGAAGCCATGCCAATGTAAATGGTGCTAAGATCAACCCCCCAATAATATTTGAAAATCTAGATGCCATCCCTAATGTGGCCAATTCGTCAAATCCACTTGCCATTTTGATAAAAATCCTATTAGAGCTTGATAGTAAGATCGTAGTCAACGATGTAAGTAATATGGCCAAAGAAAATCGCAGCATGCTCTTAATCAATTTGAAATCAATCTTTATGATTAAATATTCTCTGATGTGATACAAACCAACAAAAAATGATAAAGTAATACCAATTATGCCTCCCCAAAGGAAGGACTTATAATTTAAATTTGTTGTTGAGATAAGAAAATAGGTTGAACTTAGGTAAAATATGAAATTAGTTAATGTAACGGATAAAAATAAGAATGGTTTTCTTTTAACTCTCAAAACACCGAGAGGTATTGAATTGAACGCTGAAATTGAACTAATTAGTATTACCATTGTGAAATCAAAACTGTAATCATCCCCAATTAAAAAAATGGAAATTGAATTTCTAAAATATAGTAATGGAATAATAAATATTAAATTACACGATAAAATTAAAAATGAACTTGAAATAACTTCATTAAAATTATATGATTTTCTGTCAAATTCGAATCTTTGCAACCCAGTAATAATCCCAAGACCAAAAAATACTGAAAGTATATTAATAAGTGAGAGAAAATAATCTAGCACACCAAATTGAATTTTATTTAGATAAATAAATATTAATGGCAAAAGTAAAATTTGTAAAACTTTATTGATTAATTGCCCGACCCCATATACTGCACTATCTTTAAAAAATTCTAAAATTTTTCTTATCATTAATAAACTTTATTAATCACATATTTTATATCTTTGTGAGTTAATTTAACTGGATTATTATTGAGTCTCTCTAAGTTAATTGAACTAATTAATAAATCTAAAATTTTACTTTTCTCAATATGATAATTTGTTAGAAACCTGTCAAATTCAAAAAAAGTAAATACATTTTCCATTTTTAAAACCAGCATGTCAATGGTTTTTACATTAAAAATTTTGAAAATCATCTTAAATGCACTATGATCTCCAGACATCTTAGAAAAATTTAATTCTGCTAATTGTGGTAAAGTTAAATATACTGCTAATCCATGGGGAATACCATATTGAGCAGTCAAAGGATATGATATTGCATGCGACGCAGTTGTTTTCGAAATATTAATAGCTTTACCTGCCAAATGGCTTGCTAAGAGAAAAGCATCTAAATTTTTAAATGATTTAAGTTCAAATAGGTTTTCATGCAAAATTTCTAAGGCTGCTTTCGCGTATTTTCGTGAGTTTTTAGTTGCTTTTCTTGCCCAAATCGATTCAATAGATTGAGAAAGTGCATCTAAAATTGTTATTTTTAAAATATTTATAGGAAGACTTTTAAGTAATAATGAGTCCAGAATTGTGTATTTAATATTAAAATTTTCGGAAACAATTGAATATTTTTGCCTATCTTTGTAAACTACGGCAAAATTGGTAGTTTCACTTCCCGAGCCGGCGGTAGTGGGTATTAGGATTAAATCATAATTATTTCGCAAATTACTAATTCCTAATATATCATTAGTATTGTTAATCTTATTTGAGTATAATAAAGAAATAATTTTGGCGATATCTAAAACTGTACCGCCACCTATTCCTAATATTAGATCTATATTAGAAATTCTCTTCACTTTTTTATATATATTATTTACATCATCAATCGGTAGCGCTTCACCAGAGTATGAGAACTGTATGATTCGTAATTCGTTTTCTAGACAAGTAAAAATATCTTTTGCTCCGTTTAGTACAAATGAATTCTTTCCAGTAATCAATAATAACTTTTTATATTTTTTATTCTTAATTATGTCTTTTAATTTCAACAACGAGTTTTTACCAAATATCACATTATCATCTAATAAAGTCAATGAATTCATTTTTATTCTCCGTTGGAGTTGTCTTTGGTCGTCCTAAATTATTTCGTGATTCCGTGTTAACTTTGACCTCTAAAAAAACCGGTCCTATTAGGTTGTTTATTTTTTTTAAATAATTTATTAATTCGTTTTCAGTTGAAACTGTAGAATAACTTTTATACCCACATGCTTTTGCAATAGTACAAATGTCCACTTCAAAACCAACGGTAGGCTGACCGCCGACGGATTCATGCGCACCATTATTAATAATGATATGTTTGAAATTTTTCCCTGCGTTCTGACCAATGGATGTCATTGCTCCCAAATGCATTATGGCTGCTCCATCTCCATCGATACAATAAACATTTTTTTTGGTTTTTATTGATATACCCAAAGCAATACTCGATGCATGTCCCATGGATCCCACTGTCAAAAAATCTGATTTGTGGGATTCTCTTTTTCTAGCCCGATGTTCATATAATTCCCGAGACGCTTTACCAGTTGTAGAAATAATTACACCCATCTCGTTTACTGAGTTTGCAATAAGTTGAATTGCTCTTTCTCTAGTCAATAATAATTTATTATCCCTCTTCTTAAACAGATCATATTTTTCAAATATATTTTTCTTAACAATTATTGCATAAGGTGTTGATTCTTTTTTTACTAATTTTATTGCCTTATTTATATCCTCTTCGGCATCTTCGATTTTATCAGATAAAATAGTGTAATTGATATCGAGGGTGTTCAACAAATTAAGAGTTATACTACCCTGTTTAATGTGCTGGGGTTCATCATTTATATTTGGCTCACCACGCCAGCCTATAATTAATAACATTGGAATTGAGTAAACCTCTCTAGATGTGAGAGAAATTAGCGGATTGACTGTATTGCCTAACCCAGAGTTTTGCATATAAACTAGCGGAATTCCTCCTGTTACTAGATGATATCCAGAAGCAAGAGCTATTGCATTTCCCTCGTTTGCAGTAATAATATGGTCTGAAGGAGATATATTATTCGTTATATACCCACAAAACGCTTTTAACAATGAATCAGGAATTCCACAGAAAAAATTAATATTATTTCTTATTAGAATATTATAAAAATCAGAAACTTTAATCACTATTTACCCCCTGGAATTAACGATAATATTTCTTTAATTGGCATACAATATTTATCGGCTTCTTTTGATCTGCTATTTTGTAAAATAGACTTTGCTGTATTTATCATTGAAGGGTAAGCACTTCTTAATAATTGATTTGCATAAATCACAATGTTTACTCCAGAATTCCTTAACTCCTCTTCAGTTATGTTATTATATGTGCTAGGAACAACAACTAATGGTACTCGATACTCAAGATTTTTAAATCTTTTACAAAATTCTAAAATTTCGGCAGGTTCTTTTTCCTTGCTATGTATCATGACACCATCCGCTCCCGCCATTATATAGGATTTTGCTCTATTTATTGCATCATTCATTCCAGCTTTTAATATCAAACTCTCTATCCTAGCAATGATCATAAAATCTCCCGTAATTTGAGATTTTTTACCGATTCGAATTTTATTGGAAAAATTCTCAATTGAATCTTGTGTCTGTTTCACTTCTGTACCAAAAAGGGAATTTTTTTTGAGTCCAATCTTATCTTCAATTATTACGGCAGAAACTCCATCCCTTTCAAGAGTTTTTACCATAAAGGCGAAATGCTCCTTTAATCCCCCAGAATCACCATCAAATATTATCGGTTTAGTAGTTACTTCTAGTATATCTTTTATAGTATTCATTCGCGATGTAAGATCGACTAATTCAATATCGGGTTTCCCTTTTGCAGTAGAGACAGTTAAACTGCTCGACCACATTGCATCAAATTCCTTACAGCCTTGTTCATTCTCTATTTTAACATTTTCAACAATCAAACCAGTTAACCCATTATGGGCCTCCATTACTCTTATTAAATCTTTGGCTTCTAATAATCGTCGCAACATTTTTAACCTTACTCCTGGGGTTGTGCCTACTTCTTTTAAAGCTAGGTTTAGTTTAGTTGACGAAATATTAGGTGTATATTGGGGTTCAATTAATTTTCCACCCCATACTTTAAGAGTATCAACAACTCGTTGACGCGTATGTTTTTGAATTCCCGTTTGCCAGTCATCACCATGTACTACAATATCTGGTTTTATTTTATTCAAATTAGGAACATAATCAAGCGTGTTTTGTGGAATAACTTCTGACACCCCTTTTAAGTTTTCTACTATTATTTTCCTATCTGCATATGACAAATAAGGCAATCTTTTATAACTGGCTATTGCCTCATCAGTCAACAAGCCGATGATGACATTACCATGTTTAGCCCCTACATTAATAATATTTAGATGTCCAGGATGTATCAAATCTGCACTCATGCCTATATAAACTTTATTTTTCATTTTTTACCTCTTTATATTTACCCTACATAATAATAATTAATTGTTAATATACGAGTTATATGTCAGAACTATTCCTTCATTGAGTGGATAGGACTGACTCCATCCAAGATTTTGCAAAGAATCAATATTCAACAATTTTTGATTGGTGCCATCTGGCTTAGAGCCATCCCAATAAATCTTTCCAGAAAACCCAACAATATCACTAACCATGCTGGCAAGATCGCGAATTGTAATATCCACACCCGATCCAACATTTATGTGATGATTGTCGGAGTATTTTATCATCATAGTAAAGACTGCATCTGCTAGATCATCAATGTATAAGAATTCACGCTTAGGATTGCCGGACCCCCATAGATTCAGTTGACATTCGCCAGATGGAAGTATAACAATCCCATAATTATTCAATAATTCAGTTATAGCCACTCTTGAGGATTTCCCATCAATTATATTTATGGGTCTTTTATTTAAATCATCTTGTATGCTATCGAAATCTAAGTATTTAAGACATTTTGCCAGATACATTTTTCTCATAATTGCGGGTAATACGTGTGACGTTTCAAGGTCAAAATTATCACCTGGCCCATACAAATTGGTTGGCATTGCAGAGATAAAATCACAGCCATATTGTTTTCTATAAAACTGACACATTTTTAAACCACTGATTTTTGCTAATGCATAAGCTTCATTAGTAGGCTCTAATGGCCCAGTTAATAAGTACTCTTCTTTGATAGGTTGCGGACTGTCTTTTGGATAGATACATGAGCTACCAAGGAATAGTAATTTTTTAACATTATTTCTAAAAGAGGCATGAATCACATTTGACTCAATCATCAAATTATCATAAATAAATTCAGCTGGGTATGTGTTATTTGCCCAAATGCCCCCAACCTTAGCCGCAGCAAGAAATACATACTCAGGTCTTTCTCTATCAAAAAATGTCTTGACTGCAAACTGATTTCTTAAATCAAGTTCTGAAGATGTTTTGCCAATTATATTTGAATATCCTTCAGAGACGAGTTTTCTAACTATTGCCGAACCCACAAGACCAGTATGACCTGCTACATATATTTTTGAATCTTTTATCATTTATTATTCTCCAAAGTATCTATATCTGCTTTTGTCATAATCTTTACTAATTCTGAAAATTTAACTTTTGGTTTCCAGCCAAGCTTTAATTCTGCCTTTGTTGGGTCACCGATTAGTAATTCAACTTCAGTTGGTCTAAAGTATTTGGGATCAACCCTAACAACCGTCTCGCCATTAATTGCATTTAGCCCTATTTCATTTACACCCTGTCCTTGCCAATCCAAACTAATGCCTGCATGTTGGAATGACAATGTGCAAAACTCTTTTACACTGTGGGTTTCACCAGTTGCAACTACCAAATCTAATGGCTTCTCATGCTGTAGCATCATCCACATCGCTTCAACAAATTCTGGGGCATAACCCCAATCACGTTTTGCATCAAGATTTCCCAAATAAAGCGTCTTTTGTGTTCCCGCTTTTATTCTAGCAACTGCACGAGTTATTTTTCGGGTTATAAAAGTCTCGCCTCGGCGAGGACTCTCATGATTAAATAATATGCCATTACAGGCAAATAAATTATATGCTTCACGATAGTTCACCACTACCCAATAAGCATATAATTTTGCTGCTGCATACGGGCTACGAGGGTAAAATGGAGTGGTTTCAGATTGAGGTATCTCTTGTACCTTACCATATAATTCACTTGTTGATGCCTGATAAAATCGTGTGTCTATTCCACTCTCCTTTATAGCATCAAGGAACCTTAAGGTACCAACTGCATCAACCTCTGCAGTATATTCTGGTACCTCAAATGATACTTGAACATGAGATTGTGCACCTAGATTATATATTTCATCAGGTTGAATTTTCTCAAGTAGTCTATTTAGGTTGCTAGAGTCAGTGAGATCTCCATAATGCAATATCATTTTTACATTTTTTTTATGTAAATCCTTATATAAATGATCTATTCTACTTGTATTAAATGATGAGGCGCGACGAATGATACCATGAACCTCATATCCTTTTTCTAATAATAATTCGGCAAGATAAGAACCATCTTGACCAGTAATTCCTGATATAAGTGCTTTTTTCATATTTTAGTGATTTGTTATTAGTGAATAGTAATTAGTAACTAGTTTCCTGCCTCCGGCAGGTTGGGCAGTTGGCAGTTAAAGTATTCAGTCCGCCTTCGGCAGTCAGGCCCTCCTCTGACGGGCAAGCATTCCTTCGGCAGGCTGGCAGGAAACTCTATCTCCTCTCATACATTTTCCACATGCTCCGGATAAGAGTTTCCAGATCTGAGTGTTGAGGCTTCCAGTCCAGGAGGTCTTCTGCACTATGTGATTTTGCGAACAGTTCATCAGGATCACCAGGGCGTCTTTCAACGATTTGGTATGGGACGGCTTTTTTGGTGATATTTTTGGTTCCATTTATCACATCCAATACAGAATAACCGATCCCTGTTC
>Ga0233431_1003301_pt1 | contig 19809 bp, 15 predicted proteins | sample SI_118_April2016_FD_179867 | JGI IMG/M metagenome (GOLD analysis project Ga0233431, IMG submission 179867) | Seawater microbial communities from Saanich Inlet, British Columbia, Canada - SI_118_April2016_200_MG | ecosystem: Environmental > Aquatic > Marine > Inlet | place: Canada: British... | reverse complement strand
CTGGCGATAATGGATTCCTTATGTCCGTCTCCTTTGTCCCTGTTTAAAGTCTGATTGCGTAGCCTGTAAATAGAGGAACACCATGGATTCTAATCAGACCCTCCCTCAGATTGACATTCCCAGAGATATGATCCACCTGGGAGTTGGACAGCCAAGCAATCATTTACTCCCCGTAAAAGAGTTGGAAAAAGCTGCTGCTCATTGTCTGTCAAAAGAAAACAGTTTTTTCCTGGCCTATGGAGAAGATAGAGGCAATGCCAACTTCAGACAAACCCTGGCCAAATTTTTAACGGGCCGGTATCCAAATCGGGTGGATCCTGAGCAATTGTTGATAACCAACGGCAATTCCCAGGCCCTGGATTTTATCTGTACGTTGTTTACAAATCCCGGAGATACAGTGCTGGTGGAGGAACCCAGTTATTTTCTGGCCCTGAGGATATTTGCCGACCGCAAACTCAATCTTGTGAGCATTCCTGTAGATGATAATGGACTTGTAACAAATGTCCTTAAAGAAAAGCTTGAAATCCTGAAGCCTTCCTTTCTGTACACCATTCCTACTTATCATAATCCTTCCAGTGTTACTCTTTCCTTAAAAAGGCGTGAAGACCTGGTTAAAATTTGCGCCCAAAATGATTTGCTTGTGGTGGCGGACGAGGTCTACCCTTTTCTCAATTATTCCGATGATCCGCCCCCTCCCATGGGCAACTGGATCGATACATGCCCTTTGATCAGCCTGGGGTCCTTTTCAAAAATCCTGGCACCTGGGCTGCGGCTTGGGTGGATGCATACAAATGTTGTTTTAATTAAGAAAATGGCAAAAGCAGGCCTTTTAGACAGTGGCGGTGGTTTTAACCCCTTTACGTCTGAAATTGTAAATTCAGTCATTAGCCTGGGGTTATTAAATACCCATATCCAACGCCTTAAAAAAGTCTACGCACAAAGGCTTGAAATTTTTTGCCATCAATTGCGCATGAACCTGCCAAAGCAGGCAGAGTTTAAGATTCCAAAGGGCGGATATTTTATCTGGGTGAAATTACCGGATAATATGGATGCCCAATCGTTAAGGAAAGCAGCCCAAAAACAAAATGTGGATTTTAATCATGGTGCATTATTTTCCCACAAAAAAGGATTAAAAAATTATATCCGCCTTTCCTTTGCTTTTTATGATGAAGAAGTCCTGGCAGAAGGTGCCCAAAGGCTGGGGAAAGTGATTTTGGAAAACTTATCTTAACACTTGTTACAAAGACTTGATTGCAGTTATAGCCATTCTTCTTTTTAAAGCCTGAATACAGTGCTTTATTGCCAGAAGTAAATGCTTTAATTATCCTCAAGAATTGATCTGATATCATTAATATTTTGAGCATCCTGTGGCAGTTATCACAAGGATAATTAAGAATGAGTTTAAAAACCCAGAAAAAGGCGATCAATTGATCTGTCAGTCATCACTGAAATTTATCGAGCGATTCTGAGCCCCAAAAATTCGATTTTAGGGATTGTAAGATCATAAGAATTTTGCAATAAAAAGTACTGAAGGCGGACATCAAAAAGAAAAGTGAGCGATGTCTGCATATCTTTTATAATTCAAACAACCCAAAACGACAAAGGAGAAAACGATGGTTCTCATTCAAACAATTGAACCGGAAAAGGCAGAGGGTCAAGCTAAGGAGATTTATGACTTCATGATGGAAAATGCCGGAGTAATTCCTGCTCCGCTACAGCTTGCAAGTGCCAGTCCATGGCTGTTGGATAACTATTGGCAATCGATTCAATATTTTTCCCAGCATCCGAATTTAGGATTTGGTTTGCTTTCAAGCATACGCTATCTGGTGGCCCAAGAATATGACTACGCTTTTTGCACAGGGTTTAATAAGAAAATGCTACATATGCAGGGACTAACAGAGGATGATATTGATAAGATGGAAAAAGATCCTTTTCAGGCACCCCTGGATGACAAAGATAGGGCCATGGTGGCATTTGTGATGAAGGCGATCAAAACACCAGATGCCGTTGAAAAACAAGATGTTGATCAGCTACATGATGTGGGGTGGACGGACAGCGATATCATGGATGCTCTGGCACACGGCACCAACATGATTGCATCCAGCATTTTGATGAAGACGTTTAAAATGGATCAGACGTGCTGATTGCGTTAATCAGCAGAGCGGCTTTTTGCTTCTGCTGAATTTCTGTGTTGGCATAGGTGTTCTATAACCTCACGGTCCAGAGGGAATTGACCGGATCGGTTCGGATTCTCTGTCCGTTTTTTTGATAGTTCCTCGCGCGGCACGACCACATCCAGCCCGAAGGGAGTTCGAGCCCTGACAGCGTTATCGTCCGCCTTCACATGAGACCCATCCAACATCAAAGCGGCAGTACCTGAATTGATAATCAACTTGCGGTTTGCAACGCGTTTCTCACGGGAAGAAGCACAGACGCTGCGGCAAAATCCGCAAACTGTGTAGTAGAACCAGTCAGGATCGAAAACTGCATTCCGATAATCGCTTAGGCTGCTGACTTCATCCTGCATCTGAGGATCTTTCTTCTGAAGGCTAACGCACAGAGCGTCAAGCTCCTTCTTTTCGGTGGGCAGCGATTGGCCGAGGCGGTAAGGGCTCCAGTTAGACCAAGTCTTTGAAGCCGACAATCCCTCATAACCCGTACAACCGATCCAGCAGCATGTGTTAGGCCGCTTACAGGATATGGTTTCAATGATGCCCGCGACTGTAACCTGGGTCGATGCCTTTGGCTGAATCATTTCCACGGGGCAGACCAGGCTGCACATCTTGCAATTGTCACAGGGATGGTCCTTATCCGGAATGGGTTTATCCGGCCTCAATGCCGCAGAAGTCAAAACGCTCCCTAATTCAACCAGAGCCCCATATTCTGCTGTAAGCAAATTGCCACTCCAGCCGAGGCGACCGATCCCGGCGGCAAGGGCACCATAACGATGAGAAAAATCAGGATGGAACTCTGTCATCTCCGTTACGTCTTTGGCACCTTTTTCAGGTCGATAGTTGGCATTGATATCCACATTGACAGCTTCGTACCCTTCCGATCTTAGTTGTTCGGTAAGCGTTTCACCTATCGAATAAAGCTTCTTAACGAGGGTCTTTCGGTTTTCACAGTGAGGCCGCCAACTTTTTTTGCTAATGAATTCCTGGATGATATCCCCGTCCAGGGAGACCGCAAAACAAATAGCCGAATTTGCCGACGGTAAAAGGTAGCGTGGATCGGCCGAGGGGGGGCCGTCAGCAAGAGCCTCTGTAGTGGTTATGCCGACCAAATTAGCGCCAAGGCTCTTTGCAAGGGATTTCACCCTCGTTTCAATTGAATCCATGTGGACCTCTCATTAATTCATAGTTGATTTGCCAACAAACAGTTATACTTTTTCCGCATATTCTTGAAATATTAATGTTATCCGTCCATAAAGCAAGTTAGATTGTTAATCACTAATGCAGTATCAAAATATATTATTATTGTAAATACGTAGAGTATGCATCCCAAATCCACCATCAAATTTTCATTTACCGGCTGGACCATGGGGTTGTGCACTATCCCTGGCCATCAGCAAGGTGCCAGATGCAAGGCGACAAGGAGTGACGAGTGAGGCGTATAAGTCATACTCCGCAGTGAGGAACGACCGCCGTCAACGCAGCAGGTGGTACTTTGATGGTGGATCAGGGTCATCAACGACTTGCTTTTTTTAAACTTATTATATATTCAGGTTGTTTTGCCGTGGTATATAAAACGAGATGCAACATAATAAACTAAAAGGGTTTTAACGTTTATGAATTTGAAAAAACATCTGGAAGAGCTTGTCCCGGAACTGATTCGTCTTCGACGCGATTTTCATCAACACCCGGAACTGGGTTTCAAAGAATTCCAAACCCAGGAAAAAATAATCGCGTATCTTAATAAGACAGGGATAGAAACAAGAAAAATCGCAAAAACAGGGGTAAAAGCAATTCTGTCCGGGAAAAAACAAGGCAGGACCATTTTGCTCAGATCAGATATGGATGCGCTTCCTGTTCAGGAAGAAACAGGTCTTGAGTTTCAATCCCAACACAAAGGAGTGATGCATGCCTGTGGACATGATGGACACATGGCCATGCTTCTGGTTGCGGCAAAACTGTTGGCTGATCTGAAAGAGAGCATTGCCGGGAAAATTGTTTTTGCTTTCCAGCCCAATGAAGAAGATGCCGGTGCCTATAAAATGATAGAGGAAGATATTTTAAAAAATCCCCGTGTGGATTCAGCTTTTGGATGTCATCTCTGGAACCCTCTGAAAACAGGTACAATGGATATCTGCGATGGACCCATAATGGCTGCCAGTCATTATTTTACACTGATCATCAAGGGGCGTGGCGGCCATGCCGGTTTTGCACATGAATCAATTGATCCAATCTTTGTTTCATCACATATTATTCAGGCTGTCCAGGCGATACAGACAAGGCAAATCAATGCGCTGCACCCCGTAGTTATCATGTTTACCCGTATTCAGGGTGGGTCAAACACCACCATAATACCGGGACAGGTTATTTTACAAGGCTCTATCCGGTTTTTGGTTGATAAAGGAAGTGATGTGTTAAAAAGGTTTGAGCGGATTGTAAAAGATATCTGCCGGCTCCACAATGCAAATTGTGATCTTGAATTTAAAATTGGTAACCACATGCTTTCCAATGATCCGTCCATGGCACGGCTGGTAAGAAGAGAGGCATCTGATATTCTTAAGGATAAACAAAAGGTAAGTTCTGATTTTCGAACCATGGCCGGGGAGGATTTTTCAGAGTTTGCCAACAAGGTCCCATCAGCATATGCCTTTTTAGGAGCAAGAAATAATTCAAAACAAACATCTTATCCCCACCACCATCCCAAATTTGATATAGATGAGGATGCACTGGTCCTGGGAACTAAATTATATGTTAAAACGGCACTGGCATTTTTAAAGGAGACTATACGTGAAGAATAAATCAATAGGGAAAGGCACATGCTCTGTATGGGCCGGGGAAGAAGAATCTTTGATGCAGAATGCGACACAGGTGCCCGTGGTGCACAGTGTTTCTTTTGGATATAAAGATGTCCTCCAATGGCAGCAAGTCGCACTGGGCGAGCAAAAGGGACATATTTACAGTCGGAATACCAACCCCACAGTTGATGTGTTTGAAAATAAAATCTGCCAGCTTGAAAATGCGGAGAAAGCGACCAGTGCCTCAACGGGTATGGGAATTATCCACAGCACACTGTTTTCCTTTTTGGTACCGGGTCAGCGAGTGGTCTCGGTAAAGGACACATACGGCGGAACCAACAAGATATTTACCGAATTTTTACCTCGAATCAATGTAGAGGTAACCCTTTGCAATACTACTGATCATGAAGCGATTGAGGCTGAAGTGGCCAAAGGGTGTGACTTGCTTTATCTGGAAACACCTACGAATCCAACCATTAAGATTATTGACCTGGATCGTCTTGCCAGGGCTGGGAAAAAAATCGGAGCGATTGTTGTGGTTGATAATACATTTGCGACCCCTATCAACCAGCAACCCCTGGCTCTGGGAGCTGATCTGGTATTGCATTCGGCAACTAAATTTCTTGGCGGCCATGCCGATGCAATGGGGGGTGTTGTCTGCGGGAATAAAGAATTGATCGATCAGATTTATCATTACAGGGAGATCAACGGTGCAACCCTGGACCCCATGTCTGCCTACCTTCTGCTCAGAGGGATGAAAACACTGGCACTCCGGATCGAACGCCAGAACCAGAGTGCGTTTGAAATTGCAAAATATCTGGACTCCCATCCAAAAATTGAAAAAGTATTCTATCCCGGTTTGGAATCACATGAAGGGCATCAGATTGCAAAAAAACAGATGACCGGTTTTGGCGGTATGCTGAGTTTTATCCTGAAGGAGAATACATTTGAAGCTGTTGGTACGGTGCTGGCTCACTTAAAATTCGCTCATTCTGCAGCAAATCTTGGATCTGTTGAAACCATTGTTGGACCACCGGCAACAACAAGCCATGTGGAATGCAGTAAAGAAGAACGTGAGGCCATGGGAATTCCCGAGAGCCTGATTCGATACTCTACAGGGATTGAAGACATCAACGATCTTGTGGATGACTTGGGCAATGCCTTATCAAAGCTTAAATAATATTTTTCTGTATGTTTTGAATAAAACTTAAAAAAAGATAGTAGTAAAACTTTCCGGCGATCCAGATACGATCGCCGGAAAGTTTTGGTATTTACACAAGCACTTTTTTGAGCAAGGCTTTTACAATCTGCACCTTGAATGCGTTTTTAAGAAGTGGTTTAACTGATTGCGCTGCAATTTCCCCGGCAGCAACACCAGTTTCATCTTCAAGCTTTTTACCTTCAAGAAAGTCTTCAATTGCCTGGGCTCTTAAAGGAATGGGAGCAACAGCACCAAATACGATGTTGGCATCTTTAATTGCATCACCGTCCATATCAAAAGAATAGGCAAGACTCACAATGGGAAAATCAATGGCATTACGTATCCTGAATTTCTGATACCCTTGCCTGTTGGTTGTTTCAGGTGCAGGTATTTCAATTTCCTCTACCAGTTCATCATGATCAAGGATCGTACACTTCATGATGTCTGCAGCAAAAAAATCATCAGCACTCAAGATTCTTTTGGTGGTTTTAATCTTTGCTCCAAGCGCCATAAGTGCCGGTGCCATATCAGATGCATTCACTGCAATACAGCCACAGTTCACACACCGTTGTGCCTCCGACCGGATGTCGTCAATACCTTTTATGTCTTGAGTCCTGCCGCATTTACCATGGCTTTCAAAATGCACCTCAAGGGATTGACCCATGGGCATGTTGGATTCAGGCCTGATGTCTGCTATGGAATAAGCGGTTTCTCTTCCTGCGGCAACGGCATGGATAACCGATGCCGGTCCACTTGTTACATCACCTCCGGCATAGACACCTTTTAAATTGGTGGCACGGGTTTTTTCATCAATCACAATCCAGCCATTGTTGTTTTTAACCTGGTCCCCCGTATAGGAGATATCCGTTGACTGGCCGATTGCCAGGATAATCTGGTCCGCTTCAATCATCTGTTTTACTGAAGTATCAAAGCTTGGATTAAATCGTCCATTTTCATCAAATACGGATGTGCAGCTGACAACTTCCAGACCTGTTAGACTTCCATTTTCTTCAATAATCCGGTCCGGTCCAAAAGAAGGCTGGATGGTCACGCCTTCATGGAGAGCTTCTGCAATCTCCTCTTCAAACGCCGGCATTGTGTCTCTGGATTCCAGGCAGACCATGGTGACCTGCTCAGCGCCCAGGCGACTGGCAGTGACAGCGACATCAACTGCTACATTGCCTCCACCGATAACCAGAACTTTTTTGCCTATAGCCGGTTTTTCACCCAGTCCCATCGCCGCCAGAAAATCAATACCAGGGGTGAGAAGTTCAGCTTTTTCCATGGCAAGGGTCCTTTCACCCCAGGCACCGGAAGCTAAAAACACGTTTTCAAATTTTTCTTGAAGATCTGTCAGGGTGATACCATTTTCACCAACCGTGGTGTTGAATTTAAATTCAATGCCCATGGCTTCAAAAGCTTTGATCTGACGTTTAATGACATCTTTGGCAAGACGGTCGGCAGGGATACCGTAAGTGAGCATTCCACCTGCTTGCGGCATCTTTTCATATACAATGACCTTGTATCCTGCTTTTCTAAGAAAATAAGCAGCGGACAGGCCTGCAGGTCCGGCACCGATAATGGCTACACTTTCTTTAAGCTCCTTTTGGGGCGGTGCCAAAAGTTCTGTGGCATTGTCAAGGATGTAGTCACCCACAACCCGTTCAACATTCCGGATGGAAACAGCGCCATCAAATTCAGAGCGGTTGCATTGTGACTCGCATAAATGCGGGCATATACGCCCGGTAATTGACGGTATGGGGTTGTTTGCAAGTAGAATCAAGGCTGCACTGTCGAGGTCTCCATTGCGAACGTAGTCCATATAGGCAGGAATCTCAATGCTTCCGGGGCAGGTTTCAGAACAGGCTGGTTTTGCCACTCTCACGCTGCCAAAGATCGAATGATATCGATTGTCTCCAAGGAGAGCGCCACACTTGGTGCCTCCTTTTCTCAAACAATGAAATATATCGTCCGGAGCTCTATAATACCAGCATCTGGGTTCCTGACAAATGTTGCCGCCAAGGGTACCCATATTTCTGAGCTGTGGTGATGCCACGGTCAGAGCTGCCTGTGCCAGCAAACCATATTGTTCTTTGATTGTATCATTTTGGCAGATTTCAGTGAGGGTGGTCAATGCACCTATGTGAATCCCCTTTTGAGTTGTCTTTACATAAGATAAATCCGGAATTGTCTTGAGATCCACAAGGATTTCAGGAGACTGGGCATGAATTTTGTCCTTGAGTACTCCAAGCAAGTCTGTTCCACCTGCAATGGCAACTGCTTTTCCATTAACTTTAGACAAAATGTCCGTGGCTTCATTAAGAGATGAAGCTGATATGTGTTTGAAGTTTCTGAGAGTCATCTTTTTCTCCTTAAACCTTTCCCAGAGCCCTGAGAATTTTCTCGGGCTTGATCGGAATATCGTTAATTCTGACACCGATGGCATTGTAAATTGCGTTCATGATGGCCCGTGGTGTACATGTCAAAGTGCCTTCGCCGATTCCACATGCGCCATATTCCCCCGCACCTTTCCAGATCTCAAGAAGGATGGGATCAATCTCCGGCATGTCTGCCATGGTGGGAATTTTGTAATCAATAAAGTTGAAATTGAGGGGAACACCCGTTATTTCGTCATAGATAATTTCTTCGGTCAGGGTTTCACCCAGACCCATTACCTGACCCCCCACCTGCTGAGCTTCGGCACCGGAGGCAAACATAACAGTACCGCAGTCATTGATGACCACCAGGTGCAGTACATCGACTTTGCCCGTATCCGTATCCACTTCCACTTCGGCAAAATTGGCAAAATAAGGAACACCTGTTTTTTGAGCATTGGCCAGCTTGCTTTTTGTAATAACAATGGGCACAAGATCCCCTTGAAACAACACCTCTTTTACGGTCTGGCTCTGATCCGGGTTTGCCCTGACAAAGATACGGCCATCAACAATGTCCATCTCCTCTGATTTTACTTTGAAAATGGGTTCAGCCCTTTCAAGAACCTCCCGCCGGATTTCTTCCACTGCTACAGCAATGACTTCAGACTGCAGATAGGCCACGGAACTGTCTGTCTGCACACAGTCTTTCAGGCTGGTGTCCGTGTTAACCACGTGATTCCAAAGAATCTTTTCCGGTGTAACACCCAGAAAATTTAATGACTCGGCACACCCCAGTACGTTGCAGGTGTTGGAGCCGGTCCCGGTTTCCACGGTAGGGGCATCAAGAATTACCGTGCCGTCCGGGTTCAGGGCGATGGAAATGGGTATATGTCCACGGCGGACTTCCTGCCATTCAGCATGCCATGCCGGATGCAGTGAAAAACCGACTCCACGTTTCTTGGTTTTGTCATAAGTCGGTCCCTGGCCGGGTTTATTGCGTTTTTCTTTCCATCCTATTTTTTGAGCGCCCTGTTTGAGCACTTCTGTCAAACTCTTGTCAGGAAGGGTTTCCCATTCGTGCCCGAAATTTTTGATGCACAGATCAATGGGGTCCATATCCAGCTTTTCAGCCAAAAGGTCCACAATGTGTCCAAAAATAAGATTAAACTGAGAATTACCAACGCCACGCATCATGCAGGCCGGCAGCTTGTTGGTATATACGGCATAGGATTCCAGTTTCACATTGGGTATATGGGCAAAAGAGACTTCGGAAATTTCCAGGGGGGCAAATTTCAGAGCGAAAATAGAATGATCTGCATAGGCGCCTGTATTTCCAATGGATTTAAAGTACAACGATGTAATGGTTCCATCTTTTTGAGCGCCGACTTTTCCATAATAAATGGAGGGTTGACGCGAATCATGAAAGCTTTCTCTGCGGGTATGTTTGAATTTTACAGGACGTCCTGTTTTTTTGGAAAGAATGGCGGTAAAAAGGAAAAAGGGTTGTTCTCCTGTATCTCCCCGGCCAAACTGACCGCCGACATAGGAGCTGATCACTGTTACCTTATGCATTGGTAAATCGAGCATCTGACTTATGTGCATACGCGATTGATCCGCTTCAAATGAATTGGAGTAGAGGGTGAGTTTTTCGTCTGTCCAGTCAACCAGACAACACCAGTTATCAAGGGAGGCCTGGGTGGCGTTGTGATGGACTGAGGTAGCATCAAGAACCACCTCGGCCTGGTCAAAACCTGCTTCAACATCGCCTTTATCTAAAAAGACATCATCCCCCCCCATTTTTTCCGGGGGCAGAACATTGGTCTTGGTCATCTCCGGATGAATCAAGGGGGCACCCGGCTTCATGGCTTCAATGGGATCAAGGACAAAGGGCAGCACTTCCCAGTCGACTTCTATCAAACGAAGGGCTTCATCCGCTATTTCTTCGCTCTCTGCCGCCACTACAGCGCCGACTTCATCCGTGACCCAGCAGGCATAATCTCCCAAAACCCGCCGGTCATTAAACTCGCTCCACATCTTGCCATCATAGGATACAGTATCCACCCCATCCGTCCAGCCGGCATTTGTGGGGCGAAGTGATGTAAACTCCGGATCCTTGTAAGTCATTATAGAAACAACGCCGGGAAGCTTTTCTGCCTTACTCACATCGATATCTTTAATGCGGGCATGGGCATGGGGACTGCGCAGGACCTTGGCATAAAGCATGCCGGGAAATTTTTTCAATAGAGTTATATCATCCACATATTCGACTTTTCCACGGGCCTTTTCCCAGGCATCAATTCTGGGTCGATAGCCCCCTACAAATTTGCGATTTGAGTTTGGTCTGGGTGTATAGGGCTGCTTCATGACTTTTCTCCTTTTTTCGCAATTTTTTCTGAAGCGTGGGTTACTGCCTGGGCAATGCCGGCGTAGCATCCGCAACGACAGATATGACCGGAAAGGGCTTCTTTGATCTCCGTCATGGTGGGTATGGGATTTTCATTGAGCAGCGCTTTGGTGCTCATCACAAAACCGGGAGTGCAGATTCCACACTGAAGAGCGGTTCCATAACCGGGTTCGCTCTGTTCAGCAAAGGCTTCCACAACGGGATCATCTTTTTGAAGTCCTTCAATGGTTGTTATTTCATGACCGTTTGCCGCAACTGCCAGGGTCATGCATGACAATATGGCTTTGCCGTCCATGATCACTGTGCAGGCGCCGCAGGCACCTTCGTCACATGAAACCTTGAGCCCGGTATAGCCCAGTTTTTCTCTTAATAAATAAGAAAGAGTCATTGTTGGTTTAATGTCACGCTCATGTTCAAACGTATGCCAGCATCCATTGATCTTTATCTTTATTGCGGATAGTTGCGTGGCAACGGTTTCTTTTTTACCTTTAGATGGTTTAGACATTACTCGTCCCCTTTGGTTAATCAATAATAAAAATATTATTTAAAATGTGTTTATGTTTAGTGAATTATGCCCTGGTTTGTCAACAAAAAATTCTCAACAAAAAATTACTCATTACCGCAAAATATAAGGCTTGGGTAACATTTTCATCAATTAAATCACATAAAAACATCAAACATGGAAATTTGCCATAAATTTAAAATATTAAATTCAGTAATTTCCCCCGTTAAAAAATTTTTTAAAAACAAACAACTGCCCAAAGGACAATTTAATTTGAAACAATTCTTTTAGTTTTAATTTGAGAATATGGCATAAAATTACACGTATGACCCCGGCATGGGTGACAATCAATATTTTTTTCCCCATATCTTTTTCTAGGCCCATTCCCATACCTTTTCCCATATCCTTGGTGCAAAGGTTGAAAAAAGGAATAGCACGGAGGGATACATCATAAAAGCTTTCACCCCCCGGCGCTTTGAAAGTATCAATATACCGGCCTCTTTTTTTAAATTCTTCTGGCTGATCTTTTTTGATCCGGTCAAATGTTTGACCGTCCCATGACCCCATATTTATTTCATTTAATGCACTGGTTTTTATTACTTTTTTACCATTTGCGATTAATTGAGCCGTATCATCGCACCTGTTCAGCAAACTTGAGTAGACAGCATCCAGATTTATCGGACCAAAAGCCTGTTTCCAGTATGAGGCTTGCAATATACCAGTGGGATCAAGATCCACATCAGTTATCCCTATAAAACGTTTTGTCTCAGAACCGCAGGTCTGTCCATGTCTCAAGAGAAAAACAAAAGCATCATCCTGAGAGTATTTCCTTAATAGATTTTCCGGCGGCGGCTTCAATTCTGGCTTGTATGAGTTTAGTATGTTCATATCTTCTTGAGATGTTTATCCCGGCCCAGGGTGATTTTGTTAAATGATCCTTAAAACGTTTGTGGTAATCCAGGTCAATACCCTGTTCACTACAAATTTTATCGGCAAAATATACAAGTTCTTTCTCCCTGACAGGAGAAGTTAAATCCAAGGTAATGTCCATGTGCTGGGCAACTATTTTTGACACCTCACTGAATCCGAGATGTAAAAGCAGCTTTGCACCAGCCTGGGCATGGTTGGGTTCTATCCGCAAAATATCATGAAGCAGTGCTCCTGCTAACACCAGGTCTGCATTTAATTCACAAGATATAGCCGTGACAATTTTTAGAGCGACAAAAGAGACGTCTGTCAAGTGTGCCCGGATGCCGTCCTTATCGGGCAAGGCTTTATTTATAATGGAAAAACATTCTTTTTTGTCGGGGATATGAAGGGACAAAATTTTTTGACAGACCTGCTCATATCCTTTTTCATCATCTGCATCCATTAATATCCCCCGGTCATGCACCTTTAGAGGGGTTATCCTATTATCCCGGGACCAGAGCACATCCCTTAAGGTTGAGTCATTTTTCAAATCCAGAATATCTGTTTTTAATCCAAAAGGTATCAAGGGAGGGTGTCCTGGCTTGTCATCAAAATAGGGCATAATGACATTGTCTCTGGTTTTTTGAAATTGCCTGAGCATCAAATTAATGGTGGATGGCCGGATGGCGGGGATATCCACGGGAAGAAGGAAAAACCCATGGTTTTCAGACCCGATGTTTTTGATGCCTTTTTGTATGGAACTCAGCATACCGGATTTGAAGTCATGATTGAATACGGGAATGGCTCCGGCCTTTTCTACAAAAGGCTCGAGCGGTTTTGCGTTATGGCCTGTAACAACAACAATATCTGAAATCCGGTTTTCTTTGAACAATTCAATGGCCTTTTCCACCATTGTTTTGCCGCCAAATGACAGCAATGGTTTAAACTTTTTCATTCTGGAGGAAAAGCCGGCAGCGAGTATGACGGCAGAAACATTCATGTTTGAAGCAGGCTTCATTTTTCTGCCTTGATTTTTATAATCTCTCCCATAATACTCACAGCAATCTCTGCCGGTGTTTCTGCATGGATCTCAAGACCAATTGGAGAAAAGATTGTTTCAAGGGTTTTATCAGAAACACCCTTTTTTTTAAGGTTGGTGTAAATCTGGTTTCGTTTGGCCCGGCTTCCGATCATTCCAATATAAGCAGCCCTGGTTTTTAAAGCTTGCTCAAGCACGGACTGATCATGGAGATGACCCCGGGTTATGATGACAATATAGGAACTTTCATCTATGGAAAGACGATCAAAAGCAGTGTCAAATTTTTTTACGACACAAACAGCTTTTGAATAGGGAAACCGTTCAGGATTGGCAAATTCCTCCCGGTCATCCACCACAACGGTCTGAACGTCAATAAGATGAGCCATCCTGGCCAGTTGAAATCCGACATGACCGGCACCGAAAATATAAAGGGTGTCTGAAGGATGGATGGGTTCAATAATATATTCTTCAAGGCCGTGATTGTAAAGCACGGGGAAAGTTCCTGTAAACAGGTTATCACATATTTCATCCATCAGGGGCTTGGGTATTAAAGGCTGCCCGGTAATGGTTGTATCAGGAAGGACCAGGCATTTTCGGGTGGAAAAATCAGATTTGCTGAACCCATCAATTTTGGAAACCAGAAATCCTTTTTTCCCCTCTTTTTCAAGGCTGACCAGGGCTTTAAAAATGCCTGTCAATCCGGGATCAGGGACAAAAACCTCCATTAAAATTGTGAGATTACCGCCGCAGACCATATCCAGCCCGTCTTTAAGTTCCTTGTCCAGAGAAAACTCTTTTATCCGGGATTGATGCTTATCTATTAATTTCATGCAGGCATCCATTACCAGCGCTTCCACCAGCCCGCCGCCAATGGTGCCATATATGGTTCGATCTTTTAAAACGATCATTTTGCTTCCCGATGTTCTTGGGGTGGACCCCTTGTGGGTCATGATGGTGGCTACAGCAAAGGGATCTCTTTGTTTAAGACAATCCAGTATCTGGTTATTTAATGGTTCCATTGGCAATCCATCCGATTATACCTTGGTTATATTTTGGTTATACCCCGGTTATATTTTTAAGTTATCATTTTAAGGTAAATTCCAGCTATTTCCCAAAACTGCAATTAGGGAATCTGCAGGTTTCACAATTGGAGCAGAACCCCCCGTGACCCATTTGAACAATGTCTGATTTGGTTACAGTCTCTCCTGCCAGAAGTTTGGGTACCACCAGATCAAAAATTGAAGCCCTGTGGTACATGACACACCCGGGAAGACCGATAACGGGTATCCCATCAATATAGGCCAGCATGAACATGGCACCGGGAAGGACGGGAACTCCGTAAGATACAACCTCACCTCCGGCTGCCCTTATGGCTGCAGGCGTTAGATCATCCGGGTCCACAGACATACCGCCCGTCACCGCAATCATCCCGGCGCCTTCATCCAGAAGCCCCTTTATTGCAGAGACAGTCATGTCAAGTTCATCAGACACAATTTCTTTTTTCATGTTGCTGCATCCAAGGGCTTTGAACTTTTTTTGAACCACAGGACCAAACCCGTCCCTGATCCGGCCATTATAAACTTCCGAACCCGTCACCACAAGACCCACATCAATTGCTGCAAAGGGTCGAATGTCAATAATAGGAAAATATTGTTCGCAAACACTCTCGGCTTCAATGATCCTGTTTTTATCAATGGACAGGGGAATCACCCGGGTGCCGGCAAGTTCCTGCTCCTTATCAACAACCTGGTCTGTGTGAAGTGTGGCAAAAATCACATCAGGAACAGAATTAAGCCTGGAAAGACCCTTTACGTTGATTTTCAGCAATCCTTGTTTTAAAGCAGTGAATCCGACTTTTCCTTCCCTGGGTTCACTGATGGAAATATTGTTCCCAAGAGCTGCTTTGGCAATTCTTATGGCCGCATCATTTTCATGGATTTCTCCTTTAAGGCTTGCCACATAAATATGCTGTTTGCCTAAGTCCAGCAGTTTTTCAACATCTGCTTCAGTGATGACATGACCTTTCTTAAAAGAAGGCCCTTTGAAAAGGTCAGGGACGATTCGGGTAATGTCATGGAGCAAAACTTTACCCACAGCCTTCTGAACGGGTAAAGCAGTCATTTGATCTTTTTCATAATATTTCATTGCGGATTGTTCCTTATGTTTTTCATCACCATCCGGGTACCCTGTGCTTTAAGACAAATATATCACCTGTTCTATCTTATGATCAGGTCTGGGATTCCTTCTTTGGTCCATTTAACAAGGGGTTACAATAGGATTAAAATCTGCTTTTTGTCAAGTAAATCCGATGGATGTAAGAAATCTCTTGACCGTTAATAGCAAATCATCAATAAGGTAATCGTTTTTACTTTGACTGGTCGGTAACGTTTTGTTACTATTAGGTCATGAAGAATAAAGATTATAATAATTTTGGTTCAAACCTTGATAAACCGGGTGGCGTCTCATTGATTGCCAATGCCGATATTGCCATTATCGGGGGGGGAGTTGTTGGCTGTGCAGTTGCACGCAGAATGGCCCTGGAGGGTGCTCGTATTGTTCTGATCGAGAAAGCCTCTGATATCCTTGATGGAGCCAGCAAGGGCAATAGTGCAATTCTCCACACAGGTTTTGACGCACCTGTCGGTTCTCTTGAACAAAAATGTGTTAACAGAGGATATGAGGAATATCTTAAGATTCACAAAAGCTTTAACCTGCCGATCCTCAAGACGGGCGCACTGGTTACCGCATGGTCGGAAGAACAAGAAAATAAATTCGAGGACATTCTGAAGAAAGGACATGATAATGATATTAAGAATCTGAAGCTTTTGAGCAAAACACAGATCCTTTCTATTGAGCCCGATCTTGCAAAGAGTGTTCGGTCAGCCATATCCGTTCCGGGTGAATATGTTATCGACCCCTGGTCATCTCCTTTAGCCTATCTGCGACAGGCCGTAGACAATGGCGGGCAGGCGCTCTTTAATGCAGAGGTAACGGGGGGTGAGTTTGATGGCAATACCTGGTTGCTTACTACCAGAAAAGGACAGGTGCGTGCACGCTATGTCATAAATTGTGCCGGGCTCTATGGTGACATTGTTGATCATAATGTGCTTGGGGGTTGCGAATTCACCATCAAACCACGCAAGGGCCAGTTTGTGGTATTTGACAAGGCTGCAGGCAAATTGCTCAGTTCAGTCATATTACCAGTACCCACCGAGCGTACAAAAGGAATAGTACTTTTCCCGACTATTTTCGGAAATATTGTGGTCGGCCCGACAGCAGAGGAACAGGAAAGCCGAAACAACGCTTGTGTTGACAAAGAAATCTTGATCTCGCTTACGCGGCAGGCTATCGAAAAACTTCCAGCCCTTGCCAATATTCAGGTAACGGCAACCTATGCCGGAATTAGACCGGCCACTGAAGAAAAACACTATCGGGTCATCCAGGATTCAGACCGAAATTGGATAACCCTTGGCGGAATACGTTCTACAGGACTAACCGGGGCATTGGGTCTGGCTGCGCATGTCCATGACCTGCTCTCGGATCAGGGTGCCGATTTTAAAGCCTTAGATAACCCAAGTATACATCCTGTCCCAAACCTTGCAGAGCATCTTCCCCGTGACTATAAAACACGGGGCTACGGCGAGATTGTTTGCCACTGTGAGATGGTCAGCCAGCGCGAGATCCTGTCTGCAATGGAAGGACCCGTACCTGCCGGTAATTTGGGGGGGCTTAAGAGGCGTACCCGGGCAACAATGGGTCGGTGCCAGGGATTTTACTGCTCTGCCCGCCTGGCCGAGCTGACCCAAGGGAAATTTACCAATCCGCTTGGTATTGGAGACATAGATGACTAACGCTCTTAAATATAATCGCTGTGATGTTGCAATTATTGGTGCGGGTCCGGCCGGTCTTGCAGCAGCGGCAACACTGAAGAAACAAGGAATTGAGCACGTCCTTGTGCTGGATCGCGAATCCGAAGCAGGTGGTATCCCACGCCATTGCGGACACCCGCCATTTGGGATTATTGAGTATGCACGACTTATGACGGGCCCATCCTATGCAAAACGGCTAGTTGCGTCAGCCCAAAAGGCAGGAGTCGATATCGCACTTAAGACTTCTGTGACCAAACTTGGTTTTGGAGGGATTCTGACCATTGCCACACCAAAAGGAATGGGGGAACTTAAAGCAAAACGGGTTCTTCTTGCAACGGGCGTGCGGGAGACACCGCGGTCGGCCCGTCTGGTTTCCGGTGACCGGATGCTGGGTATAAGCACAACGGGTGCCCTGCAGTCCATGGTATATTTAAAGAACCTGATACCTTTTCGCTATCCCCTGGTTGTCGGTACACAAATAGTGAGTTTTTCAGCACTCCTCACCTGTAAAAAAGCCGGGATTAAACCCGTGGCAATGATTGAAGAAAAATCTTCTCCAACCATTTCATGGCCTCTCCATCACGCAAGCAGCCTGTTTGGAGTTCCCCTGTTCTTAAATACCCGGATCACCAATATCATTGGCAAAGATCGGGTTGAAATGGTCCAGGTCCTGGATGGAAAGAAAAATACCCGGGAAATTGTTTGTGATGGTGTTCTTTTCACGGGGCAGTTCACCCCTGAGTCAACACTTGCAAGGATGAGTCATCTTGATCTTGACTATGGTACGGGCAGCCCTGTCATAGACGGGTTCGGCCGCTGTTCTGATCCATCCTATTGGGCTGCCGGCAATCTTCTGCAACCCGTGAATATCGCTTTTAATTGCTGGCGGGAAGGACGCAGGACAGCAGGACGGATTGCACAGGATTTAAAGGGGAGCCTTCCTTTATCTATTAAATAGCTATGATGATGTAAGAATCACTTATAACCGCATTGGGTCTAATCAAAAAATATATCGTGCAGCACATTAATGGTTGTATCCAGCTTGTCTTCATGGATAAGGAAATACAATGCAGCAGTAGAGGTGCCAAAAGAAATCATTTCAATATTTACATTGGCATCGGAAACTGCTGTAAAACACTTTGCTGCAACGCCCCTGTTATTTTGAAGTCCTTCGCCCACGATACTGACCAATGCCACATCCGTTACAATGGATGATTTTTCAAATGGTCTGGGCCTTATTTTTTTAATACTCTGATGTCCCATTTCAATATCTTTTCTGGACAGCAAAAGACTGATACAGGTTTGAGACGTGACTACGGACCTGATATTAATTCCAGAGGATGTCAGATTTTCAGTAATCTGGGATAAAATCCCGAACCTTGCCCCAATACCTGAAGCATAAATTTTTAGTACGGCAATATCTGCAGTATAGGAAACACTCTTAATAATTTTATTAGCAGTGTGAGCATTCTTTGTAATCAGGCTTCCTTTTGCATCCGGATTATAGGTGTTTTTAATGGCAATGGAGATCCCTGCCTTTTTAACCGGCTCAACCGTTCTCGGGTGCAAAATGCCGGCTCCTGTATAGGACAATTCTGCTGCTTCTTCATAGGTCAGTTTTGGAATCAGTTTACAATGGGGAATATTATCAGGGTCTGCAGTCATGAACCCCTGTGTATCTTTCCAGATTTCCAGCACTTCTGCATTTATGGATGCTGCCACAACAGCAGCAGAATAATCAGATCCGCCCCGGCCAAAAGTTGTAATGTCGCCTGATTCACTTATTCCATAGAAACCCGGGATAAAAACAATCTTTTGAGGTGTTATGATTGAGTCAAGTGCAGCCGTCAGATTTTTTGATGTTTTACTCATAATGGCTGAGGCATCCATGAATTTGCCATCCGTTATGATCCCTGCATCCTCGGGTAAGAGACAGCAACTTTGTTTTCCCATGCTTGACAATGATTTTGAAAGGATGACCGCAGAAATCCGCTCCCCATAGGTGGCAATCATATCCTTCATGCGGGGAGTTGCCTCCCGGGTGAAACTTATGCCATAATAATATCTTTCCAGTTCCTGAAAAATCTTGGAAAGATCTTTAGATAATTGTTTTCTCTTGTTCCCATCATCAATAAGACTTTTAATAATAGTATGGTGCAATGATTTTAATTTGCTGATTACCGATGGAATCGTATCTTCATTTTCCAGGGCTTTTTGAATACCTGCGATTAAAATATTTGTCACACCATAAAAGGCTGAAAGTACAAAAACATCCCCTTCACCCCTTTTTGAAATCAACTTGATAATTTTTCCGGCAGCCGGTCCATCTTTGAGACAGCCACCACCTATCTTAATAACTTTCATGGGCGGTAACCTATCATAAAAAATTACATTTTTTCAAGATAAATAGACTAATCATACGACTGACGCATGAAATATTTTAAAAGGCTTTGCTGTCTCGCACGCTCAATTTTTTGGACTTTTCTCAGCATTTCTTTCTCAATATTGTATCAGAATTGCAAAAAACCATCTGCTGTTATCTGA